>OBMA010001213.1_pt1 | contig 15759 bp, 14 predicted proteins | sample 1539141 | NCBI WGS metagenome assembly OBMA01 (sample SAMEA3991484, study PRJEB22521) | metagenome | biome: anthropogenic terrestrial biome; feature: sewage plant; material: raw primary sludge | place: Sweden | collected 2012-09-26 | reverse complement strand
GTCAATACACTACTTAGAAAGCAGCTGAAAAATGTTTCGGAAAAATCTTTACAAACACCTCAAAATTCCGGCCTGTTTTTTAAAAAAGTTTGCTCGTGGCCCGAAATACGCGAATAATGGGACTGTTTTATAAGTTCCTGATAATCAGAAAAAACCGTAGTTTGCAAATTTTCGGGCACTTTTTCATTACTCTAAATCTCCAGAAAATTGTCCTTTTTGTTACCATTTCGGCCTCTAAAAGGTGGCCTTTGACCTTCCGAAAGGTGGCCTTTTGCACGCTCAAAGGCCTCCTTTGACCTCGCCAAAGGATACCTTTCGCAAAACTGGAGGTGAAAAACGGGATTTTTGCCTGTATTTTTTCCAATTTCTATTCTAGAATGAAAATTATCAGAGAGCGTTTTTTTGTAATTAAATTTGACAAAACATAGTGTAGCCGGTCTTTATTTCTTCTTGTTTATAATTCGCAAATAGATTCTTTTTCAAGAATAAAAGCAAGTTTATCGGCTTAAAAGTTTACTTATCGGCAAGAAAACACTACAAATAGCCAAGAAACGTCTGATAATCATAAAATATACGATACTTTTCCTTCTGAATGAGGTTTCTTAAAAAGAAACTTGCAAAATCCATCAAGAATACAAAATATTTCCATTAAATTTGTATTTCATAGTCAGACTTCATCTTAAAATAAAATGAAAGAACTCTTGATATTCTATTTCTCGGGTACAGGAAATGCACGCCAAGTGGCAGAATGGATGAAAGAAGAGGTCATGGAGAAAGGAATAAAATGCTCCCTCCACGACATCACACGGCTGGACATGGATGCCATCACAATAGATATGACGCCCACATCGGACTGATATCCCCGGTGCATGGCTTTACTATCCACCCATCATGCTCAGCTTCATCAGCAGATTCCCCCATGGCCAAAATAAGGTGATCTTGATGAACACAAGAGCAGGTATGAAAATAGGAAGTATCTTGACCCCAGGCCTTACCGGCATTGCGTTCATGTCCTCTGCACTGATATTCAGTATGAAAGGCTACAAGATCATTGGCATGATTCCCTTCGATATGCCTTCCAACTGGTTGTCACTGCATCCTGCCTTGAGAGGGAAGGCGGTGGATTACATCTTTGAAAAAGTCCATCAGAGGGTGAAAAAACATGTAGGGAAGCTCTGCAATAAAGGTAAAGACTTCACCGCCCTGCGTGATATCCTCCAAGACCTGCTCATCTCACCCATTGCCTTGCTTTACTACACCATAGGCCGTTTCTTCATAGCCAAAACCTTCTACGCTTCCGAAAACTGCCTCCATTGCAACCTCTGCGTCAAGCAATGCCCCAACGAAGCAATCATCAAAAGACCCGGGCACTCTTATTGAACCTTCAAGTGTGAGAGTTGCATGAAATGCATGAACATCTATCCTGCAAGGATTATAGAAACCTCTCACGGACTTGTACTCGTCATCGTGGTGTACACGCTTCTTCTCTCCTCTTCGACCGTATACGCCCTACTTCCGCCCATCTTCGATAATGAATGGATCAGTTTTCTCGCAATAAACATTATTCTCTTTTGCCTTATGGGTGTGTTCTACCGCTTACAGCACCTTTTAATCAAAAAGAAGGCAACAGCCAAGGTGATACGTCTATTCTCCCTCACACACTTCAACTGGTGGGGAAAATACATGAAAAATAAGAGGATGTGAAAAATTACATCATATCTATAACAATAAACCCCTCCGAAGAGGGGTTTTAGGCTTTTCAACCTTCGGCATATAGCCTTATTGCGATAAGATGTAGAATCTTATGATGCAATAATAAGAATTTTATTTGGAACTTCCAAATTTATTTTTTATTTTTGTATAAAATTTCAAAATATTCACTCATGAAAAAACGAATTTTAGGATTAGACACTGGTACGAACAGTCTTGGATGGGCTGTTGTCGATCGTGATGAAACCAACAATTATCAACTTATCAAACGAGGAGATCTCATCTTCCAGGAAGGGGTAAAAGTTGAAAAAGGCAATGAATCGTCAAAGGCTTCCGATTGCACTCAGCATCGTGAATTACGTAAACAGTATTTTCGTCGCCGTCTTCGTAAAATAGAAGTTCTCAAGGTCTTAGTAAGGCATAATCTATGTCCTTACCTAAGCGATGAACAACTCCACGAATGGCATGTTCACAAAATATATCCTAAATCAGATGAGTTTATGCTTTGGCAGAGAACCAATGACAATGAAGATAAAAATCCTTATTATTATCGCCATTTATGCTTACATGAGAAACTTGATGAAGGTGTTATTGAGGACCGGTACATTCTTGGTCGTGCATTATATCATCTTGCCCAAAGAAGAGGTTTTTTAAGTAATCGCCTTGATAACAATGAGGATGAAAATGAAAAGGGAGCTGTAAAGGTTGGCATTACAGAGCTTACCAAGGAAATAGAGAAATCCGGATGTGAATATTTGGCCGACTATTTTTATAAGATATATTCCAATCCTGACAATCATGAACGTATTCGTACAAGATATACAGACCGTGAAGAACACTATGAAAAAGAATTTCAGGCCATCTGCCAAAAGCAAGAGCTGGATGATGAGCTGGATGATGAACTTACTAAAGCCTTGTATTTCCAGCGTCCACTCAAGTCTCAGCGACGAGGAGTAGGCAGATGTACCTTTGAGCCGAGAAAGCCCCGCTGTGCCGATTCTCACCCTGATTACGAAGAGTTTAGAATGTTGAGCTTTATTAATAACATTAAAATACAAAGCCCTAATGACCTTGAATTGAGAAGCCTGAATTCAGAAGAGAAGAGCAAAATACTTCATTGCTTCTATCGGATATCCAAGCCTAATTTTGACTTTGAAGATATTGCTAAAGTTTTGGCAGGCAAGAATAACTATCAGTATTTTAAGGATAAAGGCGATAAAGCCTACAAGTTTAATTATCGCATGACACAAGGAGTCCCCGGATGTCCTATAACTGCCCAACTTATCAAAATTTTCGGCGATGACTGGAAAAACACTATTGCAGAGTTGTATTTGCGAATGGAGACTAAAAACGGGCAGAAAACAATAGATAATGCAGTCAATGATATATGGAATGCCCTTTATTCTTTCTCTTCTAAAGATAAACTTAAGGATTGGGCTAAAGAGAATCTCCAACTCGATGATGATACTGCTAAATCATTTTCGAAAATAAAACTTTCTCATAGTTTTGCAGCCTTAAGTCTAAAGGCTATTCGCAAAATCATTCCCTTCCTTCGCAAGGGAATGATTTATTCCCACGCCGTAGAAATGGCTAATATTCCTTCAATTGTAGGTTGTTATGTATGGAATAATGAAGAGAAACGAGACTTTATCATCAAAAATGTGGAAACTTTTCTGGAGGATAGAGACCAGCCTACTAAGGATTTTTGCATCAAAGATTTCCTGCAAGATAACTTCGACTTAAAACCAGATGCTACGGATAAACTTTATCATCCCTCAATGATTGATGTTTATCAGGATGCAAAGCAAGTAAATGGAATATATCAATTAGGCTCACCACGCACAAATGCCATCAGAAATCCGATGGCAATGCGGTCTCTTCATGAAATCCGAAAGGTGATTAATCAATTACTCAAGGAAAAAATTATTGACAATAATACGGAAGTACATGTAGAATATGCGCGAGAGCTTAATGATGCTAACAAGCGTAAAGCAATTGCAGATTACCAGCTTTCATTAGATAAAAAGCATAAAAAGGATGCTGAAGAAATGGTAAAACTTTTCAAAGAAGAGACAGGACAGGCCATTACGCCTAATAAAAATGACATATTAAAATTCCAACTATGGGAGGAGCAAGGACATCTGTGCCTATATACAGGCAAACAGATAGGTCTTACTGACTTCTTGGGGAATAATCCGAAATTTGATATAGAGCATACGATCCCAAGAAGTGTAGGAGGCGATTTCACCCTTGAGAATCTTACCCTTTGTGAGAGTAAGTTCAATCGTGATGTAAAGGGAGCACAACTTCCATCGCAACTTTCTAACTATCAGGATATTCTTCCTCGTATTGAAAAATGGAAAGAGCAGTATATCAACCTTACTAAGCAGATTGATCGATGCATGACATTTTCGGGAATGGCAAAAGAGATTAAGGATAGGATAATACAGAAACGCCATCGCTTACAGATGGAACGAAACTATTGGAGAGGCAAGTATGAACACTTTACAATGACGGAAGTGCCTGAAGGATTCAGCCTTCGTCAGGGTGCAGGCATCGGTCTTGTATCCAAATATGCCGGTCTTTATCTTAAATCTTTATTCCACGATTCCACGGATCGTCATAAAGGCAATGTGTTTACTGTAAAGGGCACCACTACTGCCGAATTCAGAAAAATGTGGGGACTTCAGAATCATTATGAAAAGAAATCACGTGACAACCATTGTCATCATTGCATTGATGCCATCACAATAGCCTGCATCGGAAAATATGAATATTCGAAGATGGCAGAATATTATCATAATGAAGAACTCTTTGATGAAGGCAAAGGCATAAAGCCCCAGTTTAAAAAACCATGGCCAACATTTACCCAAGATGTGCTGAATTTAGAAAACAATTTAATAGTTGTTCATTCCACTCCCGACAATATGCCTAAGAAAGCAAAAAAGTATATTAAAACAAAACAGGAAAAATTGCTTGCCCAGGGCGATTGCGCAAGAGGAAGCCTGCATAACGAAACCTATTATGGAGCTATTGAAAAAGATGGAGAAATAAAATACGTAATTCGCCGGCCTATAACTTCTTTTGAAAAGGATACCGATTTAAATTCAATAGTTGATGGTACCGTAAAAGAAATTATAATGGCAGCTGTGGAAGGTAAGAATTTTAAAGAAGCTATTGCTCAACTTATTTATATGAATAAAGAAAAAGGCATCCTTATAAAAAAAGTAAGATGCTACGTTTCTGGAGTTAAAAAGCCCTTGCATATTCGTATGATGCGTGATCTCTCACAAAAAGATTATAAGCGTAATTATTATGTTGCCAATGATACCAACTATTGCATGGCTATATATGAAGGCTCCGTGAAGAACAAACTCAAAAGAGATTTTGAAATTGTAAATAATTTGGAAGCCTCAGAATATTTCAAAAAAAGTACTGACAGGAATGATTTTCCAAATCTTTTTCCTATCATAAGTTTAAAACACAATTTTCCTTTTAAATCTCTTATTAAAGTTGGCACTTTAATACTATTATATGAGAAAGACCCAAAAGAAATAGATTTTGATAATCTGAAAGATATTAATAAGAGGCTCTATAAAGTCACAGGCCTATCATCAATGGAAGTTAAAGGCTCCAACTATGGAGTAATTAACATTAGGCATCATCAAGAAGCTCGTCAGTCCAAAGACCTAAAATCCAAGAATGGCGCATTTGTAAACGGAGAGGATTACAGGCCTGCAATTACAATGCTTCATAGCCAGTTTAATGCTCTTGTTGAAGGATATGATTTTAAGATTAACATTCTTGGAGAAATAGAACCTATAAATAGATAATCACATGTTAAAACGAAGCCTTGTTTTTACATCACCTGCTGTTTTGATTTTGAAGAATGAACAGCTTGTCATATCTGTCAAAGAAGTTCCTACTGAAAAAGTGACCATACCAATAGAAGATATAGGCTTCGTCTTAATAGATAATCCTGCTATTTCTATAACGATACCCTTATTAAATACACTATCAGCAAATAATGTGGCAGTCGTTTTTTGCGATGCAAAAGGCATGCCTGCTTCAATGATACAAAACTTTGATAACAACCTCCTACAAGGAGAAAATTTACAAAATCAGATATCAGCAGCAGAACCATTAAAAAAAGCTTATGGAAACAGACAGTTGAATCTAAAATCAAAAATCAAGCTGCGCTACTAAATAAGTTAGGGAAAAATGGAAATATACTTAAACCCTATTACTGCAATGTGAAATCAGGAGATGTTGACAATCGAGAAGGCATTGCCGCAAGATTGTATTTTCAGGAGCTATTTGGGAAAGGCTTTATCCGTGACAGATTCATTCCCGGAACAAATTTACTTCTCAATTATGGTTATACCATTATTCGCTCGGCTACTGCACGGGCTATCATGTCAGCTGGATTGTTTCCTGCTTTCGGTATATTTCATCATAATCGCAGTAATGCTTTTCCTTTAGCAGATGATCTCATGGAACCCTATCGTCCCTTTGTCGATGAGATCGTATTTGACTTGCTCAAAGATAACACTTTAGAACTGAATAAATCCGCGAAAGAGAAATTAATCAGAGTTCTCTTTTGCGATACGTATTTCCCCAAGGTTACAAGACCATTGGAAGTAGGTTTATCCTATACAATGTCTTCTTTAGCAAGATGTTTCAATAAGGAGCAAAAAAATATAAGTTATCCAGCATTGAAATGAGTGAATTACGATTAAATGCCTATCATATTATGTGGCTATTTATCATGTTTGATTTGCCTACAGTAACGAAGAAAGACAAGCATATTTCTGCTTTATTTCGTAAAAATTTGGAAAAAGATGGATTTACGATGCATCAATATAGTGTCTATATCCATTTTTGCGGATCATTAGAGAGTGCAAATGTCCATATTAAAAGGATAAAATCCCTAACACCATCAAAGGGTGTTGTCAGCATATTGACAATTACAGATAAGCAATATTCAAATATTATTAATATATGGGGAGAATCTAAAGAAAAAAAGGCTCATGAGCCCTTGCAGTTGGAATTTTTTTAATAATTTTGCATCAATAAAAGCTACTTCATTTCGTTTCGTTTGTCAATATATCACATATAACTCATTGAATTATAGAAGAATAGAAGACTTAAGTTGCGGTTTGATGTAGAAAATAGATATTAAGCAACGATGTCTTTGGCGTGTATAAAGTTGTTGGGTTGCGGTTTGATGTAGAAAATAGATATTAAGCAACAAGCTGAATGAGAACATGCAGATGAAGAAGTTGCGGTTTGATGTAGAAAATAGATATTAAGCAACTTATGTCCTTTATGTGGCAGATTGTAATGGTTGCGGTTTGATGTAGAAAATAGATATTAAGCAACGTTAATACCGCACTTAGTTCCCGCCAATGAGTTGCGGTTTGATGTAGAAAATAGATATTAAGCAACTAAAACGCTGGAACTGCAAGATAGGCAGGAGTTGCGGTTTGATGTAGAAAATAGATATTAAGCAACGAAAGCGGTAATGATCTTAAATCGGAAATAGTTGCGGTTTGATGTAGAAAATAGATATTAAGCAACCATAAAAATACAATATGTAGTCCCAGCGGAGTTGCGGTTTGATGTAGAAAATAGATATTAAGCAACAAGAGAAAACCGATTAAAGTGAAGCACGGTGTTGCGGTTTGATGTAGAAAATAGATATTAAGCAACTTTTATCGTTCTTTTGAAGCCAGCTTTAAGGTTGCGGTTTGATGTAGAAAATAGATATTAAGCAACTCGATATCGCTCCCACTGTAGAGGAACACAGTTGCGGTTTGATGTAGAAAATAGATATTAAGCAACAGCTATCTGCGGATTGATGGAGATGAAGGTGTTGCGGTTTGATGTAGAAAATAGATATTAAGCAACTTACACCAAACAAATATAAAGCGATTGTGCGTTGCGGTTTGATGTAGAAAATAGATATTAAGCAACTGACGGACATAACGTATATATGATTCTGAAGTTGCGGTTTGATGTAGAAAATAGATATTAAGCAACAAAGATACAGAGATAAGTCAACGCTCAATGGTTGCGGTTTGATGTAGAAAATAGATATTAAGCAACTTGCGAATACTCATCCTGCGTTATGGCTCCGTTGCGGTTTGATGTAGAAAATAGATATTAAGCAACGTCGCTGATGGGCGTAGTGGATGAATATTGGTTGCGGTTTGATGTAGAAAATAGATATTAAGCAACCGTGTATTAGCAATAGTAGCAGCAACGGGGTTGCGGTTTGATGTAGAAAATAGATATTAAGCAACGTGTTTCGTTGAATCGTGAAAAGAATGTGAGTTGCGGTTTGATGTAGAAAATAGATATTAAGCAACGGCACGCTGGCACACGCCTACTGCGCCTACGTTGCGGTTTGATGTAGAAAATAGATATTAAGCAACACATCGGTATCTACAGTTATCATTCCGAAGTTGCGGTTTGATATAGAAAATTATACTTGCCAAAGACTCAATGATGGATGGGGATGTCTTTTTTGCCATGCAGCAAAGGTAACTCTTTTTCTTTTACTTGTACCGGTGCAGACAGATATTTTGGTTAGGCATGAGAGACTCTGCCACGGACTTTTGTACATGGGCCTGTATTTTTCCAATTCCTATTCTAGAATGAAAATTATCGGAGAGCGTTTTTTTGTAATTAAATTTGACAAAACATAGTGTAGCCGGTCTTTAAATCCGATACAAGGTTACAGAAAGACGTATAAGGAAAGAACAAGGCTTAGAGTCGGAAATCGATATTTCCAATTCTAAGCCTTTAATTTTGTTGCATCTACTCAAGAGGGCAGTTTCGTAGATAATATAAGGGGGCTTTTCAGTGCCCACGTGATTTCTTGTCTTCTTTTGTGCACTTCACTTTTCGAGACACCCTCTTTGGATGATGGCAGATAGCAGGGAGATTAGCTTATGCGTGCGGTGCAGGGTGATTGGCAAATGAATAGAATATAGGGAGACAGCCCTATGAGGCCTCGCACAACTCTTTGATTTGCATAATCACTTCAAGCGTTTTCTTCCTCATCCGGCGATACTTCTTTATTCCGATGCCGGCACCGATGATTCCGCCGATGGCTCCGCCGATGGCAAAGGGCACACCGTTATCCGCATTCCTGCCCAGCGCCTCGAACATGAACCATGTAAACCATATAATGATAAACGGAATGCTGAACTTCAGCCAGTTGGCATACATGCGTCGCATGCGTCCTATCTTGCGGCTCACCTTGATGAGATTGCCATCCAGCAGTTCTTTGGCTCGGATGTCTTTATGAGAGATATAAGTGTAGATGACGGCAGTCAGGAAGAAGATATCCGTGACCCCGATGAACCACCAAGAGATATTCATCAGATTAGCGAACACAAATGTGCAATAAGGAATACCCAACAGGCCGATGATAGCAATGACAATGGCGTCGCGGTTCAGACTCGATACTTTTTCCTTCATCGTCCTACGGAGCAGTCGTTCGTTGATGATGGCTTCCTTCTCCAGTTTCTCCTTCAGCAGATTCAGCTGTTCCCTCATCTGCTCCAACTCTGCGTTTTCTGTTATATTTTCCATTTTGACTTTACTTTTTAATCGTTAGACATGTTTTTTAATCGTTCCTTTATCCGGAACAGACGCGACGCCACATTCTGTGTGGAGATTCCCACGATGGCACCAATCTCGTCGTAGCTGATGTTCTCCAGCCAGAGCAGTACGATGGCCTTGTCGAAGGGTTGCAGCCTGCTGATGCGGTCGTGTAGCATTTTCACCTGCTGCGTGTCCTTGTCATGGTCTTCAAAGAGGTTGGCATCCATGGTGAGCGGCACGGTCTTCATTTTCTTTTTGCGGTCAATGGAGATGCACGTGTTCAAGGCGATGCGGTAAATCCACGTTCTCAGGTCGCTGCGGCCACCGAACGAGTCGAGGCCTTTCCATAGGTTGACGAGCACTTCCTGGAACAGGTCGTTCACCTCGTCGGAATCATTGGAGAACATGTAGCACACGGTGTAGATAGTGCTTTTGTTCTCTTTCACTATTTGCGCAAATTTTGTTTGTAGCGTTTCCATCTTGTTCTGAATAATTTCTGACCGTTAGACGCAGGTGTCAGGGAAATAATTACATCTCTAACTGAAATATTTTGAAAAAGTAATGATAATGAAGGAGAAAGCAAATGAGAAGGGCTGATATGCTGTCGTGTGGAGAAGAAATGTGGCTCATCCAGCGGCAACTGATTCTCTAAGTAAGCCCCGATTTATCTTTTATGCCTGCCGGTAAAGCGGTAGCCGATGCCTATCATCAGGTTTTCCGGATCCTGAAATTTGCAGAGTCGGTATCCTGTGTGCAGGAAGATGTTGCGAGTGATGAACGTTTTCAGAATCAATACCTGATAGAATCCTTTATGGTCGTCGCCTTTATAGATGACGTTATGTCCGATTCCGAAATTGATAGAGAAGAAAGACATGGTGAACTCTGTACGCAGAGACAGTCCTGCGCAGAACCGTTCGCTGAACGGTTGCCGATAAAACATGAGTTCGGATTTGTTGTTTTCATTGTTGCCGGCGATGTGCTGGTCCAAGTTGGCGCTTTCGTCGTACTGCGCGTCAAGTGACGGGCCCACTTTGATGTATTTGTTCAGACTGTACATCGGGTTCAGTGTCAGGCCGAAAACGCCGAAAGCCCCCGGCACGATGTAGTTCTCTGACACGATGCCTTTGGCACGCGTAGCGCCGTAAGCCACTACGTCGAAGCACCAATAAGGTCTCTCGGCAGCAACGACATCGACCGGATTGTACTTTGTGGAATGCAGGTATGTGGCATCAAAAGTGCGTGCGATACCTATCCTTGCACCGATGAGGTTTACTCCCGCGTTCGGGTAGTGGGTGTTGCCGTTCGAGTAATGCGTGGCGTCGATGCCGGCTTGCAGATTCCAGTTGCTGCTCATGCGCCAGTTCAGGTATAGCCCGAAGTTCAGGTAGGCATTCACTTTCGACCCTACCACGTCATTGGAGGCGTTTTTGTCGCTGTCGTAAGGTTTCCAGCCGAAGGAGGCGCCGAAGTTCCATTCGTAGTCGAGTGACAGCTGGCGCGATATTCCCGCGATGCGGGAGCCTTGGAATACATATACCGCTATGGGGCTTCCGACTTCGGCGGAATTGAAAAAGGTGTTGTACGACACGCCGATACCCTGATAGGCATGGGGGTACAGGTGACCGAAAAAAGAGTCGTGTGCAAACTGAAACGCGTATTTCAGATGGAAAGAGAGCGACTGGTCAATTTTCTTCTGTTTCTGATTTTCGCCTTTCAGAAAGTCGCGGGTCTGAAACACGAAGTTGGGAGCTACGTCCAGCTGTACTTGTTGCAGGGCTTGCTGGTGGCTGATGCTGTCTGCTGTCTGCGCTGAGACGGAAATGCTGAAGAGTAGGAGCAGGGCCGTTGCGAAGCAGGCCGGTTGTATGTTGTGGAATCTCATCGTTGCCATTTGTCGTTTATGAATACTAAGTATTCTGTTTTTAAAGGCATCTTGCTGTGGAAGATGCCGCTGACGCTCTTCATCAGTCCCGTCTTGTTGCTGCGTAGGTAGAGGGTGTAGGCCGCGTCGAAATACGCGTAGGCGATGTCCATCCTCAGTTGCGACTCGCCGGGAGGCAGTACGATGGGTTGCATGACATCATCGAAGGGCAGACGGCCTTCCTGGACTTTGGGCATATAAGGGACCTTTTCCGTACCAATGAGCAGGGTTCCGTCATCCTCCAGTATCGGAATATCTACCTGCAAAAGGTCGTTCAGATAGCCGAATGCTTTCGGTTCGTCGCTGGAGAACTTGTATATCCGATGCTTCCCCGAGAATACCGACATCTCTGTTCGCAGCGTATCTCCCTCATTGTTCATGGTGATAGAACTGCTGACCCATTCTTTGTGATAACTGTCAGGCAGATACTGATAGGCGATGTGGTCGAACGAGTAGCCGCTCGATGCCGCCTGCGTGATATGAATCGGAATCGTTTTGTATGCGTCGCATATCCACACGGTGAACTTGAAAGCACTGTCTTGCAGGTTCTCGTCCACGGAGATGTCGATGGCATTATCCTTGTTGTGGTTGACGGTGAAGCCGTTTTGTCGGCCTATATATACCAATTTGCCTTTCGCTCTGTTGATTTGGAAGAAATTTACGTCGTAGCCTTTTATGTCCCCGCTCTCGTCGTATACTTTTCCTTGGAATTGGTTACCCGCAGGATTGGATGTGTCGTCCACCGACCATATCTTCCAATCAGAGGCGTTGGTTTGAATGGTGGTGGAGTCGCCGTCGCCATTCATCTCTATTTCTGTTGCCGAGGTCTGCAGTTCATCTACAAACACGTCGTTATTGCAACTGCAGAACGTGAGCAGAGAGAGGAACGTAAGATATACGGCTAATTGCTTGCTTTTCATTTTGATGGATATACGTGAACTATAGGAATGACAAAAGTACAAAATAATCACGTATTGGCAAAATATATCTTTCGCTATTTCTTAAATGAGAAGGTTTCCTTCTTTATATGAGATGATTCTGTCGGTTTCAAACATGGCAAGTATACCTATAATCGGAGGGTTTACCTCTTCTTCAACTGCATTTTGGCAGATAGTCATTTAAAGGTATCATTACATGCTACATTAGAAAGGTACATCCGTATTACCATTAGGTACATTGTCAAAGGGAGAGTCCCCATTCATTCTGGATCCGATGATTTCTCCACCGTCAGGCTCTGCTTGTAGCGTAGCATTATTATTTGGATTTTGGAATCTGGTAAATTCTCCCCGGAAGTTGAGCAGAACATCTCCGGTAGCGCCTTTACGGTGCTTGGCAATAATAATTTGTGCCATTCCATGCAAATCGTTGCCTTTTTCATCTGTATAGAGATGGTAATACTCCGGTCGGTGTACAAACATCACCATATCCGCATCTTGCTCAATGGCACCCGATTCTCGAAGGTCAGAAAGTTGTGGACGTTTACCTTCAAGTCCGTCACGGTTCTCCACCGTTCGATTTAACTGAGAAAGGGCAAGAATAGGAATATTCAATTCCTTGGCTAGTCCTTTGAGAGAGCGTGATATGGTAGACACCTCTTCCTGGCGGTTTCCGAATTTCATTCCGTTGGCATTCATCAATTGAAGGTAGTCTATCATAATCACTTTTACACCTTTTTCTCTGACAAGTCGACGAGCCTTCGTGCGCAATTCAAAAATAGACAACCCTGGCGTATCATCAATGTAAATAGGAGAACCTGTCAATTTGCGCAAATTTTTATCTAGTCTGTCCCATTCATCTGGTGATAGCTGACCATTTAATAATTTATTACCGCCAATCTCACAGGTATTGGAAATAAGACGATTTACTAATTGCACGTTATTCATCTCCAAAGAAAAAAACGCTATCGGTTCCTTGTAATCTACTGCTATGTTTTTTGCGATGGATAATGCAAACGAAGTCTTTCCCATGGCTGGGCGGCCGGCGATGATCACGAGGTCACTCTTTTGCCATCCACTCGTTATCTCATCCAACCGTGTAAAGCCTGAAGGTACGCCCGTCAATCCACAACTATTGGCTGATGCCTTTTGCAGGATATTTACAGCTTGCGTTATCACAGGATCTATCTGCGTATAATCCTGCTTCATGTTCTTTTGCGAAATTTCAAACAGACTTCCTTCTGCTTCCTGCATCAATACATCCACATCAACCGTTTCATCGAATGCTTTCGTTTCAATTAATGACGCAAATGATATCAACTGACGTGCCAGGTGTTTTTGAGCAAGAATATGTGCATGATATTCTATATGTGCAGAAGATGCGACATGAGAACTTAGCTCTACGATATATGCCGGTCCACCAACATCCTCCAAGGTGCCTTCATGTTTCAATTCTTCCGTAACCGTCATAATATCCACAGGCTTCTCATCCATATTCAATGTCTGAATAGCTTTATATATTTTCTGGTTCCGGGGCTCATAGAATGTTTCTGGACGTATAATCTCGGAAACCATTGAAAAGGCATCTTTGTCTATCATCAATGCTCCGAGGACTACCTTCTCTATATCAACAGCTTGAGGCTGCAGATGTCCGTAGGTGGTGTCAATGGGCGCTTGCTTATGTGTTTTGTTATTTTTTGTTTTTTCTGTAGGCATAATACTAACTATATATTGAGTATAGGTAGAGGTCTTACTCTACTTTATCGTTTACAAAAGTAAGAAAAACAATCTATGAATACAAGAAATTCCGTAGTTTTTTGTTTTCCCTTCATTTAATCGCAGCGGAACTTTCGTGATAAATCAAGAATGATTGGTATCTCTGAAATGAGATTCTCTGCCGTCAGTGAGTTGGCGTCGTCTGCTGGATGATGTCTGATGAGACGCGAAGAATGGTATTGAGGAATACAGAAAGGCAAGGGCGCTGGCGCAAAAGGGATCGCGGGTCAACGGAGTTGTCGGCTGAGACGGTCTTCCGAATAGTAGGCTACGACCTTTTCTTCGATAAGGTCGGGCACCATACCGGCAATGGAGAGGCCGGAGCGTACGCGTTGACGGATTTTAGAACTGCTTATGTCGTACAATTCCGCATCGAGCAACTGTACGTTTGTGGGTAGGGCGTTGACGTCTATCGGCGAATGACGGCGGGGATAGATGGCAACGGAATAATGGGAAAGAATGTCTGTACTGTGATACCAGCGGTCGAAGGCGAGCCAGTTGTCGGCACCTATCAGCAGCGTAAATATGCGGTCGGGATAGGCGCGGCTCAAGGCTTGGAGCGTATGCCATGTATAGGAAGGCCGTGGCAGGCGGTATTCATCGTCGCATGCCATGAGATGGTCGTCGCCGGCAAGGGCCATGCGAGTCAATTCCAGCCGTCTGGCATCGTCGAGAAGGTCGGCAGCGGTCTGCTTGAAAGGATTCTGTGGAGAGACCATGAACCATACTTCGTCAAGTCCTGCAGAGGTAAGCATCTGTCGGGCGAGAGCAATATGTCCGTTGTGGATAGGGTTGAACGACCCCCCATAGATTCCGGTCTTTATCATCGAAGAACGATTTTAAGGCTTGCCCAGAAATGATTTCACGATTTGATAAGTCTCTTCTTCGGCTTTGGAAAGGTCGTCGTTGACCACGACGCGGTCGAATTTCGGAGCGAACGTCAACTCGAATGCCGCGCGGGCGATACGATCCTCAATCACCTCAGGGGTGTCGGTGCCGCGCCCGTTCAGTCGTTTGCGCAGTTCTTCTATCGACGGCGGTTGTACGAACACGCTCAGGGCACGGTCGCCATAGAACTTCTTGATGTTGCAGCCACCCTTCACGTCAACATCGAAGATTACGTTTTCGCCAGCTTCCAACTGCTTCTCTACCTGTGATTTCAACGTACCATAGAAACGGTCTTTATAGACTTCCTCGTGTTCCAGAAACTCGCCGTTGCTGATGCGCAGGCGAAACTCTTCGGGTGTAATGAAGAAATATTCCATACCGTTCTGCTCTGTGCCGCGAGGCGCACGACTCGTGCACGAGATGGAAAAAGCCAGATGGAACTCCGGATGATGTGCCATCAGCCATTGTACAATGGTACTCTTCCCGCTACCGCTGGGAGCGGAGAAAATGAGCAACTTGCCCAAAGTACCTCCTCCGGCCTCCCCGTTCTCGGGGAGCTGAAACCCTGGAAGGGGAGAGGGCATCTGGCTGGTATCCTCTTTGCTAGAATTTTCTTGATTATTCATGTTCCATCAATTCATAGTGAAGTGTTTTCTCACCTTCCCCACGCCCGTTAGGCACTCCCTTCCCTTTCGGGGCTTCAGCTCCCCGAGAACGGGGAGACCGAGAGGGGTGTAAAGACCATTGAGGCTGGCGAGAGGCTTTACAGTGCGTTCAGTACCTGCTCCTTAATTTGTTCCAACTCGTCCTTCATCTTCACGACGATGTTCTGCATCTCTGCCAGATTGCTCTTGGAGCCGGTGGTATTGATTTCGCGTCCCATCTCCTGGGCGATGAAGCCGAGCTTCTTGCCTT
>OBMA010001210.1_pt1 | contig 15779 bp, 18 predicted proteins | sample 1539141 | NCBI WGS metagenome assembly OBMA01 (sample SAMEA3991484, study PRJEB22521) | metagenome | biome: anthropogenic terrestrial biome; feature: sewage plant; material: raw primary sludge | place: Sweden | collected 2012-09-26 | reverse complement strand
GTTGATCTTTCATAATTATTATATGAATTATAATTGTTATTATAGTTATCCGAATTATCATAATCTCTATATGCTCTTGAATCTCTACTATTATTCGCTATTGTTGCACCTAATAATCCACCAGCAACCCTTGCAACGTCTCTACCGTTACCTTTTCCTATTTGATTTCCAATAGCTACACCTATTGTTGCACCAACAATTGTGTCAAGTCCTATTGTATTATTATCTGCAAAAACCAACGAACCTGAGATAAAAAGCATTGCTAATATTTTTTTCATTATTAACTCCTAATAATTCGATACTTATTAAAAAGTATAGGTCTTTATTGTGAATGTATTGTGAAGACAAAATTTATTAAAAATTTATTTCAATTTCTCAAAAATTTTATATTCATCCCAATAACTATCTATTGCTTCACGTAATTTAATATCACTTAAATTTGATTTCTTTTTTATTCCAAATCTTGTAACAAAAGATTCAGGCATTATTGTTTTTTCTTTTGTTGGATTTTTAAGATATTCAAACATAGATTTTTTAACCATTGTTTCACTGCTGTATTTTAGTAAATATCTATAAAAAAATTTATCTATTGTTACTGGCAATTTACTATGACATTGCACACAATTTAAATCATAAATTTCATTTGAACTTCTTGCATATAATGATGTGCTAATTAAAATTAAAATTATAAATATATTTCTTTTTACCATTTTATCTCTACTTTAGTTCCAATATTTAGCTCTGATTTTACATTTATTGAAAAATCATACTCTTTTGTGATTAATGAAACTATATTTAAACCTATTCCAAAACCACCTACACTTTTATCAAATCTTGAATATCGTACAAATAAGTTTTCAAGGTTTTCTTTACTTATTCCTTTTCCACTATCTTCTATACTAAAACCATTTTTTGTTAATACAATTTTTACGAAACCTGCCATTTTATTGTATTTTATTGCATTTGATAAAAGATTATCTATTAGTTTTGAAATCTTTTTAATATCACAAAAGATAAAAATATCATCTTGTATTTCCATATTAAAAGTAATCTTTTTCATGGTCGCAATGCTTTGAAAAAAATCTACTCTTTGTTGTATGATATCCGATATATTTATATTCTCATTATTTGAAATTATTTGATTATTTAAAGTTACAAAGGTTAAATCTTCATAGATATTTGAAATAGTTTTTGCCCCTATTTCTATTCTATTTATTTTTTTGGCTAATTTTTCATCTAATAAAGATTTATCAATCATCTCAATATTTGTTATAATTGCAGTAACTGGAGTATTTAATTCGTGGGTTGTATCTTTTATAAATCTATCTAATAAGTGTAAAGCATCTCGCATAGGTCGCAAAAATAATTTTGAAATAAAATAACCAATAAAAATCATAAATAAAAATGCCATAACAAAAGATATTAACATTTTATACTTTATATTTTCAAACCAAATATTATCATCTGGTATTTCTATTATTATAAATTTACTTCCTAAATAGTATGATTCAGGTTCTTTTATAAAATGAATATAATCTCCACTTAAATAAATAACATCATCTAAACTTACACTTTTAGACTTTAGTGTTGAAAATATTTCTGTTTTATCACTATCAAAAATAGCTGAGTTAAACTTTTCATCTCTTGGATAAATATTGTTTTTATCAATATTTACGTGTAAATCTTTTAATCTAAAAACCAAATCATTTGAATAATCTTGTAATATTTGTCTTTTTTCTTGAAGCATTAAATCTTTTTTGAATTGATAATACAAAAAAGACACAACACTTAAAATAACTAAAACTAAAAAAGAGTATAAAAGACTAAACCCTAAAAGAGTTCTTGTTTCACTATTGGTTAAATCTATACCCGAGTTTTTTAAGACTAACAATTTTATCTTTTCCCAATATCTTTCTTAAATTTTTTATATAAGTTCGTAAAGAATTATCACTATATTCTTCACCATAATCCCAAACATAACCATAAATTCTATCATGAACTAGAAGTTCATTTGGATGTTGTAAAAAAAACTTTAAAAGTCTTAACTCTTTTAAATTTAATTTTATCTCTTCATCTTTATATTTTAATTCATTTGAAATTGAATTAAATGTTATTTCTGGTGTTATTACAATCAAATCATTTTTTTGTGCAAACTGCTTTTTTAAGATTGTTTGAACTCTAAATAAAAGCTCTTTAAGTTCAAATGGTTTTCTAATATAATCATCACAACCACTTAAATAACCCTCTTCTAGTGAATCCATTGAATTAAGTGAAGTTGTAAAAATTGCTGGAACATTATTATTTTCTTTCCTTACTTCTTTTAATACTTCAAAACCATTTTTATTTGGTACATTCACATCTAAAAGTAGTAAATCAAAGCTATTTTCATAAATAGCACATATTGCTTCATCTCCGTTATAAACACAAATAACTTCAAATCCTTGCTCTTCAAAATATTCGCAAACTGTTTCGCTTAAATTTAAATCATCTTCTAATAATAATATTTTAGATTTCATTTCTCTTCTTGTTTTTCTAAAGTTTTTTCGTATAATTCTTTTTCATCATTGCTCATAAAAGGAATTCTAGAATCCAATTCTTTTAAAAAAGATTCTTTATTCTCATCATTAACGTAGCCAATTATAGCTATTAATTCCTGAGTACTCATCTCTGAGTAATCTTCTTTTGCAAAAACAAAACTAAACAATAAAAGAAATATTAAGGCAATTTTTTTCATTTAAAACTCTATTTTTTATTTTGATTGTAACATATTAAATGTATAATAATTGTTTATTAGTTTCTTAAAATAATTTATTTTTGAATCTGTTAAATTGCTTTTAAGCTTTTATAATCAAATTTTGACTAAAATCAAGAAAAAAAGGTACTTTATGTTTAAAAATATTTTATTTATTGGCTTTATAGCTTTATTATTAAATGGCTGTTTTGGCAAAAAACAAGAAGAAAAATGGACTGCATTTATATACCCTGATAAAACTGATTCGAAGAAATATATCAAAAGCCCTATTACATTTGCTTCACTTGAAGAGTGTAAAAAAATATCTATTTTAGAAATTAAAAATCAAAATCTTGAAGAATTAGCTTTTTTTAAATGTGGATTAAATTGTAATTTCCATGAAGGCATGAAAACAGAAGTTTGCCAAGAAATGCTAAGTTCAACGGATAAATAAGCAAGGAATTAGATGAATGAATTAAAATATTTAAACATTTGTTATGATGAAAATGAACATGATGAAAAACTTAATAGTTTAATTTCTTTTTATTCAAATAAGATTTTTAAATACTCTTGTAATAATGAGTTGATGAATTTAGTGCAAAATCAAGATATTCATTTATTAATTATAAAAAATAATTTTGAATTATTAAAAAAAATTAGATTAATAAATAAACAAATACAAATAATAGTTTTTTTAGATGAACTAAGCAAATATCATCTACTAAATGCATTGGAACTTCAGTATATTAAATTTATAAAAGAGTTAAAATGTGTAAATGAATTTATTTATATTTTAAAAGATTGTATTAGAAATATTGATTCAAAAAAATCTAATATTCTTAAATTAAAAAATGATTTTATTTATGACCATTATAATAAAACTCTATTTAAAAAAAATGAGATTATTCCTTTGACAAAAAAAGAGAGCCTTTTTTTAGCTTTTTTAATCAAGGAAAGTGATAAAGCAATAGATTATAATCAAATAAATAAAGAGATTTGGAATAATGCTATGAGCCAAGATGCCCTTAGGTCTGTAATAAAAGAAATTAGAAAAAAGACCTATAAAGAATTAATAAAAAATATTTCTGGAATGGGCTACCGAATAGATTTATAATCATAAGAGGAACTATTTATGCCTGAAAAAATATCTTTAAAATATATTTTTAAATTACTGCTAAATGATAGAAAATCACTAATATTAGGTCAAATTTTAACAATAATTGGAATACTAATAAGTGTACCAATTCCATTATTATTACCACTTTTAGTTGATGAAGTATTACTTAATAAACCAAACTTTTTTGTAAATAATATAAATGAATTATTTGGAGCGGGAAGTCCACTTTATTACATTGTATTAGTAACTATTGTTGTAATATTTTTAAGATTTATACACTTTATTTTTGGAGTTTATATTACAAAGATATTTACAAAAATATCAAAATATGTAACTTTTAAAATAAGAGAAAAACTATTACATCATCTTGAACTTGTAAATATGAATGAGTATGAAAGCCTTGGTTCTGGCTCTATTTCTGCAAATCTAATCACAGATGTAAATACACTTGATAACTTCATAGTTTCAATCGCAAGTAAGTTTGTAGCTTCTATTTTAACTCTTCTTGCAGTTGCTGTGGTAATTATAACAATAGATCCAATATTAGGTCTTATGATTTTATTTATTCAACCAATTATTATGATAATTTCAAAGAAAATTGCTAAAAAAACTGGGGATTTAAAACAAAAAGAGAATAAAGCAATTGAGCTTTTTCAAAATAATATAAATGAAACTTTGGATTTATTTGGTCAAATAAAAGCTAGTAATAAAGAGAAGTTTTTCTTTGATGATTCTATAAGTAAAGCACAAAATATTCGTCAAACCTCAAATGAATTTAACTATAAAAGTGTAGCTTACGAAAGATTTTCTTTTACTATTTTTCTATTTGCATTTGAAATATTTAGAGCAATAGGATTAGTATTAGTGGCATACAGTGATTTATCTATTGGATTAATGTTTGCGATGTTTGGTTATATTTGGTTTATTATGACACCTGTTCAAGATATTTTAACAATCCAATATGCTTACGCAAGTGCAAATGCTGCAATGAATAGAATAAATAAAATATTAGATTTAAATTGTGAAAAAAATGGAACTACACTTTTAGAAAAAGATGTGAAAAAAATTGATATTAGTATAAGAAATTTAGATTTTTCATACAAAGAAGATAAACCAACTTTAAAAGATGTTTCATTTGATATAAAAGCAGGAGAAAAAATAGCAATAATAGGAGCAAGTGGAAGTGGAAAAACTACCATTGCAAATATTATTTCTGGTTTTTATTCAAAAAATGCTGGAGATATTTTATACAATAATATAAGTATAGATATTTTAAATAGACAAAGTTTAAGAGAAAATATATTTTTAGTTCTTCAAATGCCAATACTTTTTAATAATACTTTAAAGTTTAATATCACAATGGGAAATGAGAATATAAGCAATGAAGAGATTTATGAAGCACTAAAAATCGCACAATTATATGATGTAGTTCAAAATATGAGTGATTCACTTGATACACTTGTAGGAAAACATGGTGTTAGACTAAGTGGTGGTCAAAGACAAAGATTATCAATAGCACGAATGATAATTGCAAATCCTGCTGTTGTTATTTTTGATGAGTCCACATCTGCTTTAGATGTACATACAGAAGTAAAACTATTTAGTGCTTTAGAAGATTTTTTAAAGAATAGAACCGTTATTACAATTGCACATAGATTAAGTACTGTTAAAAACGCTCAAATGATTTATGTACTAGAAGATGGAAAACTTGTTCAAAGTGGTAATCATAAAGAGCTCGAAGAGCAAGAAGGTCACTATTTGGAATTTGTTAAAAATCAGTTAATTTAATTGGTATACAATATATTTTATTAAAAAAAAGGTAATAAATGGATTCAATAAATTTAAAAAACTATTTCTTTTATTTTGCAAGTTTTGTTGTAATAATCGCAGGAATAAAAATCGCTAGTCAAGTGGTTGTAATACTATTTTTAGCTATTTTTATATCATCAATTTTTTCAACACTTTTAAAAGTTTTCCAAAAAAGACGAATTCCTAAGATTTTTTCCTATTTTATTATATTATTAATAGTAATTATTATAGGTTTGATGTTGGCTTATGTTATAAATATTTCATTAAAAGATTTTATAAGCAATTTACCTTTTTATGAAGAAAAGTTTAAAACTACAATTCTAAATTTAATTCATTATGCCCAAGATTCAGGCTTTCAAATAGATAAAGCAAAAATTATGGAGACATTAAGTTTTGGTTCATTTTTTGGATTTACAACAAATATCATAGGAAGTATTGGAAGCTTTTTATCAAAACTTTTATTAGTGGTAATTGGTGTTGCTTTTATTTTGGCTGAATCAAAATCTTTTCAAACAAAATTAAGAGTAATATTTAGAAATAATGCAAAAAAGCTTGAGCACTTTAATCTTTTTTCTTTTAATATTCAAAAATATTTTGTTGTAAAATCATTTACGAGTTTTTTAACAGGTTTTATAATCACACTTGTTCTTATGTTTTTTGGAGTTGATTACCCTATTCTTTGGGGTGTTATAGCAATGTTATTTAACTTTATTCCAGTTGTTGGTTCAATCATTGCTTCAATTCCTGCAATTTTACTTACATTTATGAATCTTGATTTAAATACAACTATTTGGGTTATTGTTCTTTATGTGGTAATAAACATATCAATAAGTAATATTTTAGAACCAAAATTAATGGGTAAAGAGTTAGGATTATCTCCTTTGATTATCTTCTTTTCTTTAATATTTTGGGGTTATATCCTAGGAATCGTGGGAATGTTTTTAGCTGTTCCAATTACTATGACTTTAAAAATAGCATTTGATTCAAATACAAGTACACATTGGTTAGGAATTTTGATGTCGGATTTATCAAGAAAAAGACAAAAAACAATAAGATAAAAAAAATGGATTTAATATAAAAATATTAAATCCATAAATTTGTAGAAATTTTTTAAATACTAAAAATGGTAAAATAAACCAGCGTAGAAACCTTTAATATCAATGTCAGAATTAAAATCACTAATATCATCTATTTTTAGTTTTTCAGCTCTATATCCAGCCGTTGCACCTAAACCAAATGTAGTTTCATAAGATACTCCACCTTTAATATCATAAAATGCACTTGAATCATAAGAGATGTAAGAGATATCACTTTCTACTGATAAACCACTAAGTGGTAATTCAAATTTTGCCTTTGCATAAAGCATAGGAACCACATAATTTAAATCTTTTGTAGATGCTGATTGAGTTGCTGAATCCATAGAAACAGAAGCATTAAGGTATTTTGCATTTATACCAAAATCTAAATTTACCCAGTTATCTAACAATTCATAATAAAGAATAAAATCTGTTTGATTTAATTTTAAATTTGAATTTACAACACCTGAATATGTTTTCCCATCAAAAACTTTATTTGTATTAGTTGATTGTGATTCATCAAAACTTGTATGTTGAATTTTTAAATTTGGAATAATTGGAACTGGGTGTTCAAAACTAGCCCAGATAAAATTTGTATTTTTATCTCCATATCCTAAATCTTTTTCTAAATCAATTGTGTCACCTTTATAGTTAAAATCTCCAGAAGTTTTAGCTCCCCAATAAGCAGCCCCTACTTCAAATCCAACTGTATCTGCACTTGCACTTAATGCAAAAGTTGCACAAAGAGATAATAATACTATATTTTTTTTCATATTTACTTTCCTTTTTTTATTATTTGCAATAATACTATAATGTAACTCAAAAGTTATTTATACTTATTCATCATGGTATCAATTTTTTTATTTGAAATAATTATTTGATCCAAAGATATCTCTTCATTTAATATTTGATGATAAATAGTATCAACTATTTCTTTTAAACTTATTGGTTTTGCTAACTGATTTGCAAATAAAAGCATATTTACACCTGAGTTTATTGCTAAAGTAACTGTTTGTTTTAAGTCATAATGCTTTGAAATTGCATACATTTGTAAATCATCTGTAACTAAAACACCTTCAAAACCTAATTTATATCTAAGTAGTTCTGTATTGATTTTATAAGATAAAGTTGCAGGATATGTATCATCTAATTTTTCATTAAAAACATGAGCTGTCATAATCATATCTACCTTATTATTTTTAATAAAATATCTATATGGTTCTAACTCTTTTTGAGTCCATGTTTTTGTAATATCAACAAAACCTAAGTGAGAATCACTTAAAGATGAACCATGTCCTGGAAAATGTTTTAAAACTGAAATAACATTTTGTTTTTTTAATTCATCCACAAAAATAGAAGAATATTTTATAACTTCTGCTGATGATTCTCCAAATGAACGACCTTTTGCTACTATTACTTTGTTTTGTTTGTTTATTGCTAAATCAACAACAGGAGCAAAGTCGTTATTTATTCCAGATTCTTTTAAATCTTTCGCCAATGATTTATATGAAGTTCTTGCAAAATTTTCACCTCTTAGAGCAACTTCACTTGCTTTTAAAGTATTTACAAAACCATCTTCGCTTTTTAATCTTTGAACAATTCCACCTTCTTGGTCAATTGAAATTAAAAGTTTTTGTTTAGAAATACTTTGTAATTGTGAAGTTAATACTTTTAATTGCTCTTTATTTCTAACATTTTTTCTTTTATTTTTATCATTTGGGTCTTTGTCAAATAAAATAACTCCACCTAATCCTGATTTTATATTTTTGTATATCTCATCATTTGAATTTACTGTTTCACCATTAAATCCAATAATTAGCATCTTTGAAATCATTTTTTCTATATCTTGCTTTGTGTATGACTCATTTGCAAAAATATTTAGATTAAATGAAAAAACCAAAACCAGCAAAAGCAAAACTCTTTTTTGTATATTTATTTTTTCAATCACTTTTTTCTTCATCCTTAAATATATATCTTTGAGAAGAGATAACAGATAGATATCTCACAACCAATAAAAATATAATAACCCCTGATAAAATCATAAGATTAAAATTTATTGCATTTGAAAATATCGCTTCAAATGTTGCTAACTCTTCTTTATTTACTTTCACCACATTTACAATAAATTCTCTAAGTGCAAGTATTATAAAAGCATCAACAATCAAGCTTAATGTCACTCGCTGTTCTCTTATATAATTTACAACAGCCCTTACAATTTCTAAGAAAATTATAAAATAAAGCATATAAATAATAAAATCCATAAGCATATCTAGTAAAAGTGCGATTGAAAATAAAACAGCTGCTATTGTTAATTCTATGTATAGTTTTTCTGAAAAGAAACTAATTATTCTTTTTCTCATAGAGTTTCCCTTTTAATATTTTTAAATTTCTGCATTTATTTTTAGCCACTCTTTTGGTAATTCACTTATATCTTTGCTTGCAACAAAAATAATAGCAGCAATCATAGCTCTAGCACTTGAATCACCACCTGCTTTTGCATTATTTATAATCATATTTTTTAGATTGTCATATTTACTTAATAAATGAATAACTCCACTAAATCCACCTTCAATATCACATGCAGGTCCTAAATCTCTAATAGCTTTAAAACTATCTTCATTTTTTGTTGCAAGACCTTTTTGTATCATATTAGTAATTGATTTATCATATTGTTTTTCAAGTTTTAAAATAGATTCAAAAATATCTTCTTTTTCTAATACCATAATCAATAATCTTGCAAAGAAATCTGCACAATCAATAGCTTTTTGACTATTGTGAGTTGTTTTAACAAACTTTTCTACATTTTTTAAAAACTCTTCTTTTGTATTTGATACTTTTAAAAGTGGTGCAATTCTTCCAATAATTGACATATCAGTAGAGTTTGAACCACTTGGAATTAGATTATTTTCTATATTTGAAATAGTGTTTTTTGATGCTCCATCAACATAACCTGTATAGTTTTTCATCTTTTCAAACCAAAAATCTTTGTATTCATTTTCATTAAAACTATTTTTATCTTTTAAAAACTCATATAACCATAAAGTTTGATCTCCATAATGGGTGAAATCACCAGCAGTTTTTCCCTTATGCCAAAGAGCTTTAGGAGCATTTAATTTTTGCCAATCAAAACTATCATCTAAAAGTTGTGATTCATCATAAATCCAATGCATTCCTAAACAATATGAATCCACAACTAAAGCTGTTGTTACTAAATCTTTTATTTTTTCTTCAAACATTCTATTTCCTTATTTCATCCAATTTTTATAGTTTGTAAAAGCTGGAAATTGATTTCTAAACTCTTCTTTGTCAAAAGAGTAATAATATGAATCCATATAAGCACTAAGCGTTTCATAATTTTTTTTCAATTCAATAAATTTTTCATCACTACCTTCTGGCATATCTGGATGAAATTTTTTTGACAATTTTAAATATTTCTTTTTTAAATCTTTTTTTGAAATTCTTGTTAATATTCCAAACATATCAACAGCCTTTTCAAACTCACTATAATCCATATATAAATCCTTTAAAACACTTTCTTATTGTACTCAAAAAGGTTTAATATCAATTTAGATAACCTTCTTTGAAATAATAATTAGTTTTAAAAAAGGTTTTAAATGGTTTATACTTTATATTATGTGCACGATCCCATGTGTTCTTGGTGTTATGCTTTTAAATCAACTTTAGATGAGTTGAAAAAACATCTCTCTTCAAATGTAAAATTAGTCTATGTTGTAGGTGGATTAGCACCACACAGTGATGAAATAATGCCAAAAGATATGCAAGAAAAAATACAAAGTATTTGGTATGAAATAGAAAAAGTCACAGGAACAAAATTTAACCACGATTTTTGGACAAAGTGCCAAGCAAGACGTTCAACATATCTAGCATGTCAAGCAACAATGCTTGCAAAAGATGAAAATAAAGAAAATGAAATGATAGATGCCATTCAAGAAGCATATTATTTAAAAGCACAAAATCCAAGTGATACATCAACACTTATAGAGTTAGCAAAAAATATAGGAATGGATGAAAAAAAGTTTGAAGAGGATTTAAAAGGGCAAAAAATTGAAGAGGATTTACAAAATGAACTAAATTTTAGAAGATCTTTATATGTAAAAGCCTTTCCATCTTTGATTTTAAAATACAAAAAAGAGTTATATCCAATAAACATAAAATACAATGATCATAAATCTATGCTAGAACAAATAAACGATATGGTTGAAAATAGCTATTTTTAAATCTATAAAAAAAGAAGAAGTTAAAACTTCTTCTTTTTTATTTCATAAGTGGATCACTTAATCCTAAATAATACATTCCAATAATTCCAATAATCCCCACAACAACACAATAATAAATAGTAGGAATAATAGTTTTTCGTAAAGTTTCACCTTCTTGATCAAGCAAACCAACAGTTGCAGATGCAGCAACAACATTATGAATTGCTATCATATTTCCAGCTGCTGCTCCAACAGCTTGTAAAGCCACCATAAATGCAGTTGAAATACCTAAAGCATCAGCCACACCAAACTGAAATTGACTTAACATCATATTAGATACAGTATTACTTCCTGCAATAAATGCTCCTAATGCTCCAACAATTGGTGCAAAGAAAGGATAAATATCTCCAACACTATGTGCAACAAAATTCGCCATTGCAATTGGCATAGAATCAAATCCAGAACCATTTACGCCTGAGTTTATTAAAATTCTTACAAGTGGAATTGTAAACACAAGTACAAATCCAGCACCAATCATAACCTTTGAAGACTCACTAACTGCTTCTTGTAGTTCTTTAAATTTCATTTTATGTAAAAAATAAGTAATTAATACAACAAAAACCAAAATCCCACCTGGTAAATATAAAGGTGTCATTGAAAAATTTAATCCCTCACCTAAGATATTTTTATATGAAAATGCCCAAGAAGTTGTAAATGCTTTTGCATCAGCGCTTACTCTTGTAATTACTAAAATCAAAGCAACTAAAATATATGGAATCCATGCTTTTGTTAATGACATTGGTATTTTTGAAGTCATTGCATCAAATTTCATCTCTAATTTTGACATCCAAATTGATGGCCATTTTTCTCTTGGAGCAAAATCCCAAACTTTTTTAGGAACTAAAAAACCACTTTTAGCTGCAAGTATAACTATTGGAAGTCCAACTAATGCACCAATTAGTGATGGAAATTCAGCACCTAAAAATATACCTGTTAAAGCATAAGGAATAGTAAACGCAATTCCTGCAAAAATAGCAAAAGGTAAAATCGATAAACCTTCACTCCAAGATTTATTTTCACCAAAAAATCTAGTAAGCATAACACACATAAATAAAGGAATTAATGTTCCAGTAATTGCATGAGTAATAGCTACTTCTGAAGTAATTATTTGTAAATATGTATCCCAAGAAGAACCCGTACTTTGTAAAGTTGCACTAATTCCTGCTGAATCTAAACCTTTATTTACACCAATTAAAATAGGCGTTCCAACAGCACCAAAAGAAACAGGAGTACTTTGAACCATCATTCCTAACATAACAGCAGCCATTGCAGGAAAACCAATAGCAACAAGCAATGGAGCAGCAATAGCAGCAGGTGTTCCAAATCCTGACGCACCTTCAATAAAACACCCAAATAACCAAGCTACGATAATTGCTTGAATTCTTCTATCTGGGCTAATATTGTTAAATCCTTGTCTAATTACAACAATTGCACCTGAATGTTTTAGTGTATTTAAAAGTAAAATCGCACCAAAAATAATCCATAACACAGAAATAGTAATAAACATTCCTTCAATTGTAGAAGCTAATACTCTATTAAAAGATACTTCCCATATAAAAAATGCAACCGCAACCGTTGAAATATACACCAATGGCATCGCTTTTTTTGCCGAAACTCTAAGACCTACTAATAATATTCCAGCAAATAATATTGGTAGTACAGCAAATAAAGCTTGAAAACCTATACTCATAAAATCCTCCTATAAAAATATATTAGAAGAATAGTTAGGATGTATGATATTTTTATGATAAAAATTCCACAATGAAAAATATAGTAACAAAATATCTAATTTTTAATGATATTTTTAAAAATCTTGTTTAATTTACTTATTGTAAAACTAAGTATATAATGTCAACCATTTTAAAAAAGGGTATTTTTTATGTATAACAATACAGCTGTTTATATTTTTAATAGAGTAGTCAGATTAGCAATTATATTTTTTATTCTCTATTTAATTTTTACAAATTTTGGAACATTTTTAATGATTGTTGGATTATTTTTTGTAGTTGTTGGATTTTTAATTTATAATTTTAAGAAAAAAATGAGAGCAAATAGTTTTAGTTTTAAATTTGATAGTACAAATTTTCAAAATGGACAAAATTTTAATTTTAATGACTTTAAAAATTTCAATCAAAGAGATTTTCAAGGTTTTGCAAATGCTCCAAGATTTGATGAAGTACAAAAAGCAAAAGATTTTTTTGGATTTACACAAACGCCAACAAAAGAAGAAATTAAAAAAAGATATAAAGAATTAGCAAGAAAATATCATCCAGATATAAATAATGGAGATGATGTAAAAATGAAAGAATTAAACCATTTTAGAGATGTTTTAATGAAAACCGTAGAGTAATATTAGATTTTAAAAAAATTAAAATAGATATTTATTCTTTATATTATATACTTCCATACCCAAACAAAGGAAACTCTTGAATATAGATATGACAAAAGTAGCAAATGTAATTTTATATATGTTGCACAAACAAGTAAAAAACTTAAATGATAAAAAAGTGGCGATATTACTTTTTTTGATTGATTTTAATCATTTAAAATATTGTGGTAATAAAATATTTAATGATACTTATATAAAAGGTTCAAGACATCCTGAACCTGTAATTGTTAGCGAACTTTTTGATATCGTTGCAAACGAAGAAGATTTAGAAGAAGAAGATGAAAGAATCTATTTAATGCAAGAATTACTTGATTATTTAGATATTGAAATTGTTGAAAAAGAAAAATTCATTGAATTAAATTTCATTAAAATGGAAGAAGAATTTGATGAATCTATATTTAGTAAAGATGAAATGAAAACTATTCATAAAATTGTAAGTGAATATTTAAACACAAGTACAAGAAATCTTGCAAATGATTGTTTTAAAATAGAAGAAGTAAGAGCTACAAAAAATGGTGAAGTTATTATTTAACTTCAAGATTCTTACTATTTAAATAAACTAAAACAATTTAATTGTTTTAGTTTATTTCTTACAATCTTCAAAATAATTTATTATTTCCGCAAAAGTTCCTCTAAATAGAATTCTTTCTTTATTTTTTTCAAGTTGATAATCATACATAGGATCATAATACTCATTTAATAAATAAGATATCCAATCTTTATAAGCATCTAAATTTCCACTATTAGTCTGAATATTAACAGCATTTTGAAATAATTCACATACTATTTTATATCTCAAATTTCCAAGTCTTTTTTGTATTCGTAACATTGCCTTTTCTATATCAGTAGCCCATAATTTAAAATAATTATCTTTAAATGTATTTTTATAACTTTCTTGAGCTTTTAAAATATACTCATCAAAAGTAATCTCAATTCTTTCTTCAAAAGGAGTTTCAAGTACAATAAGAGGAGCATTTGATAAATAAGTTGCAAAGTTTTTAGGAAGATATAAATTTCCTACATGTTTGCCTTCATCTTCAAAAAGAAGAGTATTAAAACCTTTATCTAATTTTTGAATCAAATCATAAGCCAAACTATGTTCAAAATTTATCTGTGCAGGTTGTGGTGTAATTTTTCTACCAAAAGAAGAACCTCGATGATTAGCTATAGCTTCTAAATCTATTGAATTTTTAATTTTATTTAAAAGTATAGTTTTTCCAGAACCTGTACGTCCACCAAGAATAAGGGCCTTAAAATTATTTGGTGCATTATCAATCTCATTTATCAAATAATTTCTAAAAGCTTTATAACCACCTTTTAATCGAACAATATCACAAGAAGCATCATGCATCCATTCTTGAGATATTTTAGAACGTTGACCACCTCTAAAACAATATAGTGCTGCATTTTGATTTAATTTTTTAAATTCAAGCCAAGCATTAACACGTGACTCTTTTACTTTTCCAGAAATAAGCTGATGACCTAAGATAATAGCTTCTTTATTTCCAGCATTTTTATATTTTATTCCAACTAAATGTCTCTCTTCATCATTTAAAAGAGGTAAATTAATAGCATATGGAAATGCACCTTTATTAAATTCAATTGGAGCTCGGACATCAATAAGTGGCGTTTTAGATAAAACAAAAGACTTAAATTCAGTAGACTGAATGAGATTAGACATATAAATGAACCTTATTTCGCTTTATTTTTTTAATATTTTCGACAGTATACTTGATTAGTATATAATTTTTCAATAAGTTATATTTTAGTTTTAAAATTTCAATGTAGAGTAAAGCAGTAAAGCGAATATATCGCTTTACTTTAATTCTTAGATATGGTAATTTGGAGCTTCGTTTGTAATAGTAACATCGTGTACGTGAGATTCTCTTAATCCAGCACTTGTAATTTCAACAAATTCTGCTTTTTCTTGGAAAGTTGGAATATCTTTACTTCCTAAGTATCCCATTGAAGATCTTAATCCTCCAACCATTTGGTGAATAATATCAGCAATACTTCCTCTATATGGAACCATTCCTTCAATTCCTTCAGGTACTAGCTTATCAACAGCTGTTCCTTCTTGGAAATATCTATCAGTACTTCCTTTAGTCATAGCTCCTAATGATCCCATACCTCTGTATGTTTTAAACTTTCTTCCTTGGCTTAGAACAACTTCACCAGGACTTTCTTCAGTTCCTGCTAATGCAGATCCCATCATAACAGCACTTGCTCCAACAGCTAAAGCTTTTGCAACATCACCTGAATATCTAATACCACCATCAGCGATAATAGGAGTTCCTGTTTTTGCACCCTCAGCAGCACATTCATCAATAGCAGAAATTTGTGGAATTCCAACACCTGCTACTATTCTAGTTGTACAAAT
>OBMA010001209.1_pt1 | contig 15780 bp, 11 predicted proteins | sample 1539141 | NCBI WGS metagenome assembly OBMA01 (sample SAMEA3991484, study PRJEB22521) | metagenome | biome: anthropogenic terrestrial biome; feature: sewage plant; material: raw primary sludge | place: Sweden | collected 2012-09-26 | reverse complement strand
GACATGTTCTGTGAGCTGCTTTCTATTTTCGGCATAAATCATAATGCTGATATTAAGGCGGCATATGGTAATAATGACAAACTTGCAATATGGCATTTTGTAAATTTTGGTATGAATGAAGGAAGGGTTGCATCAGAAAATTTTGATGTGAAGTCATACCGCAGGCAGTATAGTGATTTGAGGTCAGCATATGGAGAAAATTATAAATTATACTATCTTCATTATATGATTTGTGGAAAATCAGAAGGAAGAAATACTACAGGCTGCACAACACTTGTAAATCCTATTTCTTCATATGGCGGAACAGATTATTCAAAGGTATATGATTTCAATTATTACGAAAACAGATATGCAGATTTGAAAAATGCATTTGGAGATGATGATGTTGCAGCGATATGTCATTTTATAAATTATGGAATGTCAGAGGGACGACGTGCTGATGATGGATTTGTTGTTCAGGCATATGCTTCCAGATATCAGGATCTTCAGAATGCATATGGTTCAAATCTCAAGAATTATTATCTGCACTATATTTCCCGCGGTGTAAATGAAAACAGGAATGCATCTGATTTTAAGACAGTAAATGGTTACATAGCTGAAATGAATGGCGTTGATTATTCATCTGTATATGATGGTGATTACTATTATTCCCATAATGGAGATCTTGCAGCGGCATTAGGAAAAGATGGTACAAAACTTTTAAAACATTTTGTTGAATATGGAATGAATGAGGGAAGATGTGCAAATTCATCATTTAATGTAAATGGATATTATAATATGTATCCTGACTTGAGGAGCATATTTGAGAATAATATTCAGGATTATTATCACCATTATATGGAATTTGGCAAAAATGAAGGGAGAAACGGACTGGGAAGTGCAGTTCTTCAGGGGAGAATCACAAAATTAAAAGGAACAGATTATGCAAGTGTCTATAATTATGACAGTTATCTTGCAAATAATCCTGATGTACAGGCAGCGTATGGCGGTAATGATATAAAAACATTACAGCATTTTATAGACTTTGGAATGAGAGAAGGACGTACAGCAAGCAGTACATTCAATCTGGATGATTACAGAGGAAATTATCAGGATCTCTGGGATGCATACAGACTTGATAATACAAAATATTATATGCACTATATTAAATACGGTATTAATGAAGGAAGAATTGCATCATATAAACTTTCGAATTATAAGACTGTTGAAGAATATAAGAAATCAGATTATAAGGACTTTACAAATCCTGAAACATACAATCCGTCATATATAGCTCAGAAGCTTTTGGCAGCAGGTTATACAAGAGAGGGTGCTGCCGGCATTATGGGATGCCTTATGTATGAGAGCGGACTCAGATCAAATAATCTGGAGAACGCATATAATAACGGACTAAGAAACAATGGTATTTATTATTACTCTGATGCAGATTATATAAATGCATACAACAATGGTTATATATCATACTCTGTTCTTGATAAATATCTTGATACAGATTACACGCAGGCAGTTGACAGCGGACAGATAACAAGAGATCAGTTTGTAGATGCCGGAGGTAATCTTGCAAAGACATATTCAGGAAATGGTATCTCAGCATTTGGATATGGACTTGCTCAATGGACAACATCAGCAAGAAAAGGCGCATTATATGATACAGCCAGAACAATGGGTCAGTCTATAGGAAGCACAGGAGTTCAGGTTTATTATCTTCTTCAGGAACTTAATGCAAGTGTATCTCTTTCAAACAGTCTTAAGACAGCAACAGATGTAAATGCAGCTACAGAGCAGTTCTTTGGATATTTTGAATTTGGAGCCGGCAACTATGCAAAACATAAAGCCGCAGGAGATCTTGGAACATGGCTGAATCCAAGACTTTCACTTGCAACTTCAGCATATTCACAGTATTTCTAAAACGGCAGGTGACAGATAAAAGCATTATATAGAGGTATGAACTGGAAATAACATGAATCACAGATAATAAGAACCACAATCAGCACAAATCACACTTAATATCAATTGTAAAATTGGAATAATTATAAAAAGGGGACATGTGTATGAAAAAAAGAATTGGTTTGAAAAGCATTTTAACGTTGCTTCTGGCATTAGGTCTTATAATATGTGCATCTGTATATTTTAATGCAGGGTCAGCAAAAGCTGATACAGTCAATACAACTATAAATGTAACCTATGATTATACAAGGGCAAAAGAGGTGCTTGATATTGTAAATAAGGAAAGGGCAAATAACGGTCTTTCGGCACTGAAACTTGATAAAAATCTGACTGATACGGCAATGCTGAGAGCTGCTGAAACAACGGTCTTGTTCAGTCATACAAGACCAAATGGAAAGGATTGGAATACAGCATTTCCAAGTACGGTCGGGATTGGCAGTGAAGGTGAAAATATTGCCGCAGGACAATCAACTGCTGCAATAGTGATGAATTCATGGATGAATTCATCAGGACACAGAGCTAATATTCTTGATTCCGATTTTAAATATATTGGAATCGGATGTGTTATCTATAACGGAACATATAGATATTACTGGGCACAGAATTTTGCATCAGCAATGAATCCATATGTTGCAGAAACCCGTACAGGACAGGTAAAAGGTACTGCAATTATAGAAAAAACTGTAGAAAACAGCACAACCGGAAGCAATACAACCGGAAGCAATACAACCGGAAATACCACACAGGAACTAAATAAATATTCACCTGTATTTAACGCAGTATATTATCTGAACAAATATCCTGATCTGAAAGCTGCTTTTGGAGAAGATGAAACAGCTGCACTTAATCATTTCCTGAATTATGGAATGAAAGAAGGCAGGCAGGGAAGCGCGGATTTCAATGTGAATTCATACAGACTGGAGTATGCAGACTTAAGAGCAGCATTTGGAAATGATCTTAAGAGCTATTATCTTCATTACATTAATTACGGTAAAAATGAAGGCCGGCATGGAACGGGCTGTACAACTCTTCAGGGAGCTGTAACTTCATATAATGGAGTTGATTATTCGAAGGTGTATGATTATAACTATTATGTAAGTGCAAATCCGGATATAAAGAATGCATTTGGTACGGACGATGTGGCTGTACTTAGACATTTTGTCAATAACGGAATGAATGAAGGACGCCGTGCAAGTGCATCTTTCGATGTTAATTCTTACAGACTTGAATATGGAGACTTAAGGGCAGCTTTTGGAAGTAACATGAAAAATTATTATCTTCATTACATCAATTATGGAAAAAATGAAGGACGTCATGGAACAGGCTGCACAACTCTTCAGGGTACAGTTACTGTATATAATGGTATCGATTATTCAAAGGTATATGACTATAACTATTACATAAATGCAAATCCTGATATTAGAGCTGCCTTTGGTGAAAATGATACAGCTGTACTTAAACATTTTGTTGAATATGGAATGAATGAAGGAAGAATTGCATCTTCAAATTTCAATGTCAATATTTATAAGAATAAGTATTCAGATCTTCAGCAGGCATTTGGCAGCAATCTTCGCAGTTATTACATGCACTATATAGCTTATGGCGCAGCGGAAGGAAGAACTGCATATTAATTATAAAAGTACATTTAAATAAAAAACAAGCGGCTGTGCGTTGAATATAAATGTACATGCCGCTTTTTTATTGATAATCAGAATAAAGATTTTTAAGATGAATATATTAATAGAATATATTTTTTCTTTTGCGTTTTGAATAAAATTTTTTATTATGTAAAAACTTGATAGAAAGTATAACAAAATGTAAAATTATTTAAAATATGTTGAGTTATGCATAGTAAATTGTTTCTACATTATTTAAGCTGTGGCTGTGCAGTTGAAATGGGTTCTATAATTACAGTATGTGATAATAAAGAAACTTATCAGAAAGGAATAACAAATGATAAAGTTATCAGATTATGTGGCAAAATATTTAGTTTCAAAAGGAATAAAATATAATTTTACAGTTCCTGGTGGTGGGGCTATGTATCTGAATGATTCCTTTGGACATCAAGAGGGAATGCACAATATTTATATGCAGCATGAGCAAGCAGCAGCAATGGCTGCAGAAGCTTTTTACAGGCAGTCAAATGAATTGCCGGTTATCTGTTGCACAACTGGTCCAGGTGGAACTAATACACTTACGGGAGTGTTGGGAGCTTGGCTTGATAGTATTCCGATGCTTATAATATCAGGACAGGTGAAGTATTCATGGACTACAAAAAGTACAAATTCTGACATGAGAATTCTCGGAGATCAGGAATTTGATATTGTAAAAACGGTTTCTACAATGACTAAATATGCGTACATGGTGAAAAATCCGAAGTTAATTAAATATTATCTGGATAAGGCATTGTACTTAACTAAATCTGGAAGACCTGGACCTGTGTGGTTGGATATTCCACAAAATGTTCAGTCAGCTATGATTGATGAAGATAATCTTTATGAATATGATTTGAATGAGGATGTCAATTCAAATCCAAGAAAAACGTCAGAAATTCTTTTTGATATATTGATTGAACATATTGAAAAGGCAGAACGACCAGTTATATATTCTAGCGCAGAGATACGAACGGCAAATGCATATACGGAATTTAAGAGTGTAATCAATAAACTTAACATTCCGGTTGTTACAAGTTTTGACTGTTTTGATCTGCTTACTGAGAATGATCCATTATATGCGGGAAGGGCCGGTGATGTAGGAAATCGTTATGGAAACTGGGCGGTTCAAAATAGTGATTTCTTGATTTGTATAGGTTCCAGATTGGGATTGAGACAATTGGGGTATATGCCTGAGTCTTGGGCACGAGAGGCATTTGTTGTCATGGTTTATCCGGATCCTTTGGAAATAACAAAACCAATGTGCCATGTTGAATTGCCAATTAGGGCGGATATTAAAGAATTTTTAACTGCCTTTGATCTTCATATAAAAAAATCTCTTGATAAAAAAGAAAATTGGCTTGACATATGTCATAGGTGGAAAGAAAAATATCCGGTTGTGTCAAAAGAACGTCATTATAAAAAAGCTGAAAAAATAAATATATATGGTTTTATGAATGAATTATCGAAAGCTGTTCCTGAAAATACAACTATTACGTCTGCTAATGGAAGCGCATGTGTTGTAGGAGCTAATGCATTTTTAATAAAAAAAGGTCAGCGATTTATTTTGAATAGTGGCTGTGCCAGCATGGGATATGGCCTGCCTGCAGCTATAGGAGCATGTTTTGCTTCAAATAAGCATGAAACAATTTGTCTCACAGGGGATGGAAGTATTCAAATGAATATTCAAGAACTTGAAACTATTGTCTTTCATAAATTGCCTATAAAAATTTTCATCATTAATAATTGCGGATACCATTCAATCCGTATGACGGAAAATAATATTTTTAAAGGTCATACAAATGTAGGAATTGGTCCGGAATCTGGAGATTTAGGGTTTCCTGAGATGAGTAAAATAGCTGCTGCATATGAAATCCCATATTATCATATTGAAAATAGTGAAGATATGTTTGATATTATAAGTAAAGTTTTATGTAAAGACGGATTTGCGATGTGTGAAGTTTTTGTTGATACAAAGCAGGTTTTTGAACCTAAAACTTCTGCAATGAAACTTGCAGATGGAACTATTGTTTCTCCGCCGATGGAGGATATGGCACCATTTTTGCCACGAGAAGAACTTAAAGATTTGATGCTTATTCCGTTGCTGAATGAGAGGACATGAAATGGAAATATCATTTAAAAACAAAAAGGTCTTTATAACAGGTGCCAGTCGAGGAATTGGTAAGGAGATATGTTTGTGTTTTAAAAAAAATGGTGCAGATGTAATCGCACCCGATAGAAATGAACTTGATCTTGCTGATCCAGATAGTATAAATAATTATATAGAAAAAAAGAACTTGGATGTCGATGTATTTGTGCACTGTGCAGGAATTAATATATTGGCTGGAATTGATGAAATAACAGAGGAAAATTATAAAGAAACTTTTCAAGTTAATGTATTTTCTGCAATTAAACTTATACAAGAAGCTGTAAAAAAAATGAAAGAAAAAAATGAAGGGAAGATAATATTTATATCATCTCTTTATTCAGAAGTTTCAAAAGAGCGAAGAATTTCATATTCTGCTTCCAAAAACGCGATAACAGGAATTACAAAGACTCTTGCATTGGAACTTGCACCAGATAACATTATGGTAAATGCTATTGCACCGGGATATGTAATGACAGATATGACAAAAAAAAATTTGAGTGCTGAATATATAAAAGAAATTGTGAAAAATATTCCGACTGGAAGATTTCAGACTGAGAGAGAAATAGCTGATATGGTTATGTTTTTGGCATCAGAAATGAATAAAAGTATTACGGGGCAGCTAATAAATGTGGATGGTGGTTTTTTATGCAGATAAGGTTTGAACATGAAGCATCGGCACCTTCATATATATGAATCGGGCTTAAGAGAAAATAATGCAAAAACACATCATTACATGACTGAAATCATGACAATATTATGAGTTTGATTAAACTGTTAGAACAAATATTAATTTATTAACTAGATATATTTATGCAGATAAAAGATAATATAAGAGGGGATAATGCTATGGATTTAATTGAAATAAAATCAAGTTTATATGACTATACGGTAGAATTTGTACCTGATTTTCTGGAAGTACTAAAGAAATATCAGGATTTTGTTACTTATATTATAGATAGAAATGTATATGAACTATATAAAGAAAAATTTGCTTATATCAATAAAGAAAATGTTTTTTTTATGGAAGCTACAGAAAAAGAGAAATGTATGGAAACTGTTATTAAAATAATGAGTTTTTGGCAAAAAATAGGGGTTAGAAAAAATTGGAAAGTAATCTGTTTTGGCGGTGGAATTACACAAGATGTGACTACTATAGCGAGTAATCTTTTTTTGAGAAATATAGAATGGTATTTTTTTCCTACCACATTACTCGCAATGAGCGACTCATGCATAGGTGGTAAGTGTGGAATTAATTTTAATTCCTATAAAAATCAGATAGGAGTGTTTTATCCGCCTAAAAAAATATACATTGATGTGAATTTTATTAATACTTTGACTACAGATGATTATTTAAATGGATGGGGAGAAATATTAAAATTTTCATTGACAAGTGATTCGTCATTTTTCGAAAAATTAAAAAATGAAAAATCATATATCCCTTGCGACAATATAGAGTATTATATACATCAGGGGCTATTTGTTAAAAAGTTGATTATAGAAGAAGATGAATTTGAACATGATCTTAGAAGGGTATTGAATTACGGACATACCTTTGGACATGCATTAGAGGCATATACTAATAATGAGATTCCTCATGGAAAAGGGGTTATATGGGGATTAGATATTGCTAATTATATATCTTTCCGTAAAAAATTGATTACTAAGGAATATTATCTTGAGATAAAGAAACTTATAAAAGAATTTTTCTTGAAAGAAGAGATTTGTATTGACAATCCTGATAAAATGTATGAAATCATAAAAACAGATAAAAAAGTCAAAGGAGATAATGTGTATTTAGCTTTACTTGATGGAAACAGTCATCTTGCAATTTATCCGATGGCAATTAATGGTGTTTTAAAGGAATATTTTAAAAATTATCTTGAGGAGACGCATGAATACTATTGCAATTGATTGTGGTGCTTCATATGTTAAGGGAGCATTGATAATAGAAGGAAAAATAATCAAAGAAAAACGCATGAAAGCTCCAACTGTACATATGAATGAGCCTATTACAGTTCCAGTGCAGATTGATGCGTTACTTAATAATGTTACAGAACTTATTAGGTGTTTGAGTGAATCGGAAAGTGAAGTCAATTTGTGCCTGTCCAATGAAATGCATGGTTTTTTGCTGGCTGATGAGGATGGGAAACCTGTAACGGATTATATCTCGTGGCAAAAAGAATATGGTGGAGAAAAAATTGACAATATTTCATCAATAGATATCCTTTCCTCTGAGGAGTATAAGGAATGTATTTTAAAAACAGGTATGGCGTTAAGAGCGGGACTGCCAAGTTCAAATCTTTTGTATTTGAAAAGAAAAGGTATATTTAATAATGATGCCTTATATTTTTACACTTTGGGTGATTTTCTGATCAGAAATTTTACGGGGGAAGAAATATTGATACATCCTACAAATGCTGCCGGAACTGGTCTTGTGGATGTTTTAAATATGTCGTGGGAAAGTGAACTTATAAAATTGTGTGCTCCAGAAAATGTTATTTTCCCGAAGATAGGTACAGAAAAAAACACGATTGATAAATTTGGATGTAGATTTCATGTATTTCCTGCATTAGGAGATCAGCAGGCAGCATTACTTGGAGCTGGAGTTGATAAAATAGGAGATATTTCTTTTAATCTTGGAACCGGTGCTCAGGTAAGTGTGATATCAATTAATCCTGAATATGATGAAAATTATCAGGTAAGACCATATTTTAATGGATTATATTTGAAAACAGTTCCACATATTCCATCAGGAAGAGCATTAAATGTTTATTATAGATTTATTAGTTCAATATTTTCAAAGTTTGATTTGCATATTTCAGATGATGAAATATGGAAAAAATTTGTAGAATGTGGAAATTCTTCTGGAAAAATTAAAACCGATTTAAGTTTTTTTGAAAATGCTATAACAAATCACACTACAGGATCTATTAGTAATATTGGTGAATTTGAATTTACATTTGATAATCTTATGTACTCAATTCAAGATCAGATGGCTGAAAATTGTATACAGGCAGCTAAAAGAATTACAAATATAAATGAAATAAAGCATGTTTTCTTTTCGGGTGGAGTATCAAAGAAATTTAATTTAATTCGCAAACTGATTATGAAATATTTCTCGGATTCTGATTGTTTTATCGCAGAAAATGAGACTTTGATAGGTTTGTATAAGTACGGAAACATATAGGGTGTCAAACTTACAAGATTACTGAGTTAATGTTATGAAATTCTTGATATAAAATGATATTTCTGCAATTGATATTGGATTTAATAGTTCTTTGTTTTTTATATGTAATATGTAAAATTGATTTATTTATAGAAAGAATGAGTGATGAGTATGGAAGAAAAAAAAGTTCAGTTATTAGACTGTACATTACGAGATGGTGCATATATTGTTGATGCAAATTTTGGAACTCCGGCAATAAAGGGTATTATTCAGAAAATGCAGGATGCAAATATAGAAATTATAGAATGTGGTTGGCTAAAAAATACAGAACATACAGAAGGGACAACATTTTATCATACGCCTGATGATTTAAGTCAGTACGTGATACAGCATAATCCAGATGTAACATATGTTGTAATGATTGATTGGGACAGGTATAACCTTGAATATCTTCCAACATGTACACATAATTCAGTAGATGCAATTCGTGTTGTTTTCCCTTATGGAAAACATAAAGAAGGAATTGAAGTAGCAAAAAAAATAAAAAAGAAAGGATATGGAATTTATCTTCAGGCCGCAAATACACTTGCTTATTCAGATGAAGATTTGAAGAATTTAGCAAAATGTATTAATGACCTGAATCCGATTGCGATATCCATAGTAGATACTTTTGGGGCAATGTATGAAGAGGACTTGGATCGCATTATAAATGTTTTGAATGCTGAACTGAATCCTGAAATAAAGATGGGATTTCATTCACATAATAACCAGCAGCTTTCATTTGCACTATGTATGCATTTTATAAAAATCATGGATAGACTGGGAAGAGCATGCATTGTAGATGGCAGTCTTTGTGGAATGGGACGTGGCGCAGGAAATGCAACTACCGAACTTGTTGCCAGCTATTTGAATCGAAAATATCATGCAAACTATGATATGAATTCAATCATGGATGCAATTGATACATATATGGAGGGATTTAAGGAAAATTATAGGTGGGGGTATTCAACACCATATTTTATTGCAGGTATGTATTGCTGCCATGTAAATAATATAGCATATCTTTTGAAAAACCATAGAACTAATGCGAAAAATATGAGAAATATTATTGAATCTTTGTCTGCAGACGATAGAAAAAAATATGATTATGACCTTTTGGAGAAAAAATATATTGAAAATCAGGGACGTGAAATAGATGACACAAATGCAATAGAAAAAATTAAAAGTGTAATTGGCAAAAGAGAAGTTTTACTTGTTGCACCTGGAAAGACTGCTGATGAACAATATGACAAAATATCACAATATATCAAAGAAAACAATCCAGTAGTTATTGGCGTTAATGCTATAAATACAAAGTATAATTTTGATTTTCTGATTTTTATAAATTCTGTAAGATATGATTATGCCAAAACTACTTATTTTGATGTTTTTTCAAATACTCCTAAAATATTACTTTCAAATATAAAAACAAAAGGCACTGAAAATGAGTATATTGTTAATTTTAACAGAGCTGTAAAGTATGGGTGGGAGCATTTTGATAATGCAGTAATTTTCACATTAAGATTATTGCTGCATTTGCATGTGAAGAATATTAAACTTGCCGGTTTCGATGGTTTTAAACATGAATACAATGCAAGCTATGCAGATGCTTCGCTGCCTACATTGAATCCAGATGATAAATGGGATGAATTAAATGAAGAAATAAAGGAAATATTCAGAGATTTGAAAGAAACTACAGATGGACGCATGGACATTCAGTTCTTGACAGATAGTATTTTTGATGAGAAATAATTATGAATTATAAAATGGCTATTTTTGATTTGGACGGTACTGTTTTAGATACATATGAAGGAATAAAAGAAGCAGTAAAACATACCATAGATCACTTTGAACTTGATAATTTATCTGAAACAGATATAAGATCTTTTGTTGGACCGCCATTAGAACAATCCTTTAGAAGATTTTACAATATATCAGAAGATACCGCAAAAATGTATACAGCTGAATTTAGGAAATATTATGCTGACAGAAGTATTCTGATTGCATCAGTTTATGATGGAATTCCTCAGCTTTTCAGTGGGCTGATAGAAAAAAATATAGCTATTGCAATTGCTACATCTAAATGTCAGACATTTGCGGATAGATTAGTAGAGTACTTTAATTTGGATGAATGGATACATATATGCTGCGGCAGTGATCCGGGAAAACGAATGGATAAGAACGAAATCATCAGACATTGTGTTTGTGAGTCCAATATAAAAGATAAAGAAAATGTTGTTATGATCGGGGATACTCAATACGATGCAAAAGGTGCTCTAAAAGCTGGAGTTAAATTTATTGGAGTGACATATGGGTTTGGATTCAAGACGAGAGAAGACGTAAACAAGTTCCAGAACATCGGATACATTAATAATCCGGTTGAATTGCTTGATTTGGTATAAAAATATATAAATTTATAGTAATCAGTAATCGGAAGAAAATAAATGATTTGATGTATTTTTTATAAAAACTTGTAACCTTGTAAAATCCCATCAGTAGTATATAATATATATGTTTTTAGAAAGGTGGGTAACATGAGAAAAAATTATCTCTTGAAAAATATTTCCAAAGTTATGATTCTGACCATGGGAACTGCGGCAGTGCTTGGTGCAAAACAAAATGTAAAAGCGGCAGAAAATTCTGCTGCAGTAATTGAAGCAACATCCACAGATGCAGAAGAAAATAAAACAACTGGTGAAGCAGGCAGTACAGCAGGAACAACCGGGACTTATACAGCGGATAACTCATTAGAAAATGTTGAAGTGAATTCCGACAGTAAAACTATAGAAAAATCAGATTCAGATGAAGAAAACTATATAGTAGCTGATGCACAGAATAAAAAAGTAGGAACAACAGTATATAACGGCGTGGATTATAGTTCTGTATATGATTATAATTATTATATAAGTCACAATCCTGATATTGCAGCTGCATTTGGAAATGATGATGTTAAAGCTCTCCAGCATTTTGTGAATTATGGAATGAATGAAGGAAGATCTGCAAGTGCTTCTTTTGATGTTCATTCTTATAGAAATGAATATGCAGACTTGAGAAATGCATTCGGACATGATTATAAAAAATATTATGAACATTATATTAATCATGGCAGATATGAACAAAGAAATACAGTCGGAGTAAATATAATGCAAAATCCGACATCAACTTTAAATGGAATTAATTATGGTCTTGTATATGATTATAATTATTATATAAATGCAAATCGTGATGTGGCAAATGCATTTGGAGATGATGAAGTAAAAGCGTTACAGCATTTTGTATCATATGGAGAAAACGAAGGAAGGTCTGCAAGTGCATCATTTGATGTTCATTCTTACAGAAATTTATATTCAGATTTAAGAAATGCATATGGCTTGGATTATTCAAAATATTATATTCATTATATAAATTATGGAAACAAAGAGGGCAGAAAAGCAACCGGAGCCCCTGAAATAGCAGACGGCACAACTGTTTATGGCGGTGTTGATTATTCTTCTGTGTATAATTATAAGTACTATATATCACATAATGCAGATGTAAAGAATGCCTTTGGAGATGATGATGCAAAAGTTCTTCAGCATTATATCTTATATGGCATAAATGAAGGACGTCAGGGATCTGAAAATTTTGATATTATGTCATATCGCTATGCATATCCGGATTTGAGACGTGCATATCGAGGAGATAATATAAAATATCTTCAGCATTATATTTCAAATGGCAGAAATGAAGGGAGAAGTGCGGTAGGCACATCTGCACTTCAAAATGTAATTACTGATTATAACGGTGTTGATTATTCTCCAGTATACAGCTTTTACTATTATGAAAATCAAAATCCTGATCTGAAGAACCAATACGGATGCGACGATGCCGGTCTCATTGAAGAATTTGTTACAAATGGAATGAAAACAGGTCGTATGGCGTGCAGCGATTTTCAGGCAACATCATATCAGAACAGATACCCGGATTTGAGAAAAACATACCGTTCGGATATGACTCAATACGTTAAGCATTGGATTGAATATGGAAAAGCCGAAGGAAGAACTGCAACTGGATGTAATGAAACCATTGACCCTGTTTCAACATTAAATGGAATAGATTATTCACCGGTATATGATTTTGCAACTTATCGTAAAAGCAATTCATATATAGAAAATACATTTGGCGGAGATGATTATTCGTCTCTGGAATATTTTGTAAATAAGGGAATGGATCAGAAGATTCAGACAGGGAAAAACTTTAACGTTTCATATTATATGGATAATTACGATGATTTATACTCAGTATTTGGAAATAATTATCGGGCATATTATAATCATTACATGAATATAGGAAAATCAGAAGGAAGAAATGCCAGTACATCGTTTTATACATATCAGGTTACAAAAATATCAAATTCCGGACATGATGAGAACGGAAATTATTATGGTGGTGCGGCAGGAGATCAGACTGGAACTGAGTGGGCTGTTATTGACTGGTTTAACAGACCGTGGTCATGCGTTTTAAGATATTCAGATCCGAATGTGCGGAATATGATAGCAACACTTTCTGAGCAGGCGGCTGCAAATAATCATATCGGATATGACATGTATCAACGTACAACATATTGGAATGCACTTCAAAATGCAGGGTATTCGCCGCTAAATATCACAGTTAACTGCGAAGATGACTGTTCTGCAGGAGTTTCGGCAAATATAAAGGCTACAGGATATCTGTTGGGCATAGGCGCTTTACAATCTATGCCGGAAACATCTACAACTTATACAATGAGGTCGGCTCTTTCACAAAGAGGTTTCCAGGTTCTCACTGGAGATATGTATACAAAAGGATGCAGATGCCTTCTGCGTGGAGATATACTTCTTAATGATAATCATCATGTTGCAGTAAATCTCACAGATGGAAGAACATTAAAATAAAAATAGATTTACATCATAAATTAAAAAGCTTTGAGCCTGATTTTTATATAATCAGGATCAAAGCTTTTTATGTTCAGAATTTTTAAACAGACTAAATTTAAAAGAGTAGAATGTAGCACCTTGCTATTTTATTTAACTTATATTAAAATAAATATAAGTATGTAAAAGGATGTGATGGCATGGAGAATTTTAAAGACCAACAGCATACACAGGATGTGAATCTAGAGAGAGATATGACAATAGAAGTATCAGATATTCTTGAACAAGTATATGTCGCTCTTTCAGAGAAAGGATATAATCCTGTGAATCAGATTGTCGGATATATTATGAGTGGAGACCCGACTTATATAACAAGTTATAAAAATGCCCGCAGTTTGATCATGAAGTGTGAACGTGATGAACTTATGGAACATCTTGTTGAGAGTTATATAAATACAAATTTGAAAAGGTAATTAGTGGACGGGAAAAATATATGAGAATTATGGGACTTGACTATGGTGAAAAAACGGTTGGAGTTGCAATTTCAGATGCACTTCTTATTACAGCACAGCCGGTAGAAACAATTTTTCGTGAACGTGCAACAAAACTTCGTAAGACATATCAGCGTATAGAAGAACTGATTCGTGAAAATGATGTTGAAAAGATAGTAGTCGGTAAGCCTCTTAATATGAATGGAACATCAGGAGAACGTGTTGAACGCACTTCTGAATTTAAACAAATGCTGGAGAACCGTACGGGTCTTCAGGTTGATTTTATGGATGAACGGCTTACAACAATCGAAGCGGACAGAATCCTCGATGAAACTGGAGTTGCTGAATCCGGAAGAAAAGAGTATATCGATAAAATGGCTGCAGCAATAATACTGCAGGCGTATCTTGATGCAGAAAAACAGAGGTAAAGATTTTGCCTGCCTGTATGGCAGGCATTTTTTGTGTATTAAGAGAACAAACTTGGAGGTAAATTTTGGAAAGGGTTTTTAGAAAAAGTAATACAAAAGAGAGAGCAGTAGAAAATCAAAAAGAAAGTCAGAGAGAAGTCCGGAAAGTTAGTCAAAGGGAAAATCAGAAAACAGAATCTGGAAAATTCAAATCAGATGGTAAACAGAATGTTCGTATTGAACAGAGGAATTTATCTGAACAAAATGTTCCGCACAGAAATACAGTAAATAAAGATTTTCAGAAAAAAATGAATTATGTAAAAAGAGAGCAGAATGATGATTTGTCAAAAGATAAACTATTAAAAGACAATTCGGTAAAAGTAAGAAAAAGTTTTGGAAATATAGATGGAAAGAATATACGAAAGAACAATCCGAGAAAAAATACAGCTTTGAATAAAACTTTGAATTCCGCTGATACCGCTGTAAAATCTCAGAACCATTCATTTACTGAAAATCAGGAAAAGAGAAATTATCAGGTGAAAGCTGATGGAAAAATGCTGAATAAAGAAACAGTTAAAATTATCCCTCTTGGCGGACTTGAGCAGATAGGAATGAATATCACTGCGATTGAATACGGTAATGATATAATAATCATCGACGGTGGAATGTCTTTTCCTGATGATGATATGCTGGGAATTGACCTTGTTATTCCGGATATCACGTATTTAAAAGAAAATCGTGATAAGGTTCGCGGTATGCTTGTTACACATGGACATGAAGACCATATCGGAGCTATACCTTATATTGAAAAAGAATTAAACATTCCGATATATGCCACAAGACTCACCATGGGACTTATAGAATATAAACTTACAGAGCATGAACTGATAAATCAGGTAAAAAGAAATGTAATGTCATATGGTGAAACAGTTAAACTTGGATGCTTTAAGATTGAGTTTATCCGTACAAATCATTCAATTGCGGATTCTGCCGCACTTGCGATTTCTACTCCGGCAGGAATGATAGTGCATACAGGA
>OBMA010001208.1_pt1 | contig 15780 bp, 11 predicted proteins | sample 1539141 | NCBI WGS metagenome assembly OBMA01 (sample SAMEA3991484, study PRJEB22521) | metagenome | biome: anthropogenic terrestrial biome; feature: sewage plant; material: raw primary sludge | place: Sweden | collected 2012-09-26 | reverse complement strand
ATCAGATCAGAAAAGGGAGCAGAAGTTATCAAAATTAAAGGTAACTATGATTATGCAATAAAAAGTTCTTTAGAGTTTTGTAGTAGCGATCCGACAAAAAAATCAACTTATTCAAGATTTTTCATTCATAGGTTATGATGAAATTCCTAACTGGATTTCTTATGGTTACACTACCTTGTGTAGCGAAATACCATTCGATCCTGCGGTAATATTTGTCCCTTGTGGGGCTGATTCTTTTGCTCAAGGAGTGATAACATATTACAGGTCGCATAAATCGAATACGAAAGTCTTCTCGGTTGAACCAGATACCGCTTACACTGTCAATAAGTCATTGGTGTTACAAAAGGCTTCATCTGATCTAGGAACCTCTAGAACAATCATGGATGAGTTGAACTGTCCGAGGATTTCAGCAACAGCATTTCTTCTACTACAGAAAGGGGCAATCTATTTCCTGTTTAGTTTCCGATGAAGATTGTATGCAAGCAATTAAAACACTAGGCTCGCTAGGAGTAAATTCAAGTCCATGCGGAGCTGTTACGTAAGCCACGTTTATTAGATTCATTGATAAACTGAAAAACATGGGTGAGTTAAAAGTAGGTGGTAAATTTGTGTTGTTGTCTACGGAAGCTATAGGTTATCAAGGAATCTTTAATTATGGGTATTGCTGACGGCTTTGTATCGGGCTTTTGAAAAATACGATATTTCAGAGCCATATGCGCAAAAATATATGTACAACTTCTACTTTGTTGTTTCAAAATTATCCAACTAGTTGTTTTGTAGTTGAAAAAAAACGAGTATTAGCGTTCTTCTTGGCCCTTATCTTATTCTTTATTTTGCCAGCTAAGGTTATTTAAGTTGAAAGATATACATAACGTCATATAAAGTAATCTCTTTTTCAAAATGTTAATTGAAGCGATACGCAGACGATGATGAATAAAATCATGTGAGTATAATTTTCCTTATAACCTTTTTTACACGACAAAACCACCGATGATGTTCTGACCTACACTTTCATAATTGCATCCGTTCACCGAGATGCATAGCACCATACGTACTTAGAGTAACCATAGCTATTTACGATAGGTAACAATATACATAGTCTATGGTAGCAGAGTGCGTACGGGCTCTTCGGTTACTGACGTAATCATATTATTTCTTAAACACCAGTGGTTATTTTGCTGCATCTCTATTACGGTATTCTTTTTATTGCTAGCATTTAGCCGCGGAGTGAGATCACATGTCATATTGATATGCCTTTCTCTACTGAATGAAATCGAACTAAAAAATCTGTAGTGTCAAGCTCAAGCCTGGTTCACAAATATTATATTCAGGAACGCAAGTAGATAAAGCAGAATCATTTCCGCTGAATAAGTACGATATACGTTTTTTCTATCTTTATACAATACAAAATTATTACTTTTCTAAATACAATGACTTCATTATGCAGTGTCATTGAAATGCATTCACAATATGGTAAGCCTCTTTATTACAATCAGACATACAGAAAAAAGAAAGATTATCTGCTTCATCATCCATAATATGATACAGCTAGAAAATTGAACCATATATTAACTGGGCAAACATTGGACTACTAGATGGTTGTCTACTCCAGCCTGCCTAAGACAAGCTATAGTCAAAAATTTCATTCATTTCTCAAACAACATTGCTTGGAAATCCAAAAAAAAAAGGAAAAAAAATCAGATTTGTAAAGGATTCAAAGAAATTTCTTCTGCGAGACGTTCAAAGCCTAACTCAAAATCCCTTTTTAAATCTTCAAATTCTTCGAGACCCACTTGTATTCTTAGTGCAAAACCTTTGTAAGGCCATGTTGAAGCTTTTCTATTATTACAAGGATTTACAGGGGTAATCAAGGAGTCGTAGCCACCCCATGAAAATCCCAATTGCAAAACTTTCATCCCTTCTACCATTTTCTCCAGACCAGCTCTTGTGAACCCATTTTTAAGGACAATGGAAAATAAGCCTGAAGAACCTTTGTAGTCACGAACCCAGTATTCATGTCTGGGACAATCTTCAAAGGCGGGGTGAAGCACTTTTTCAACCTCATCTCGATTTCCGAGCCAAGCAGCCAAATCCAGGGCTTTTCTTTCTACCTCTTTCAATCTTAAGTGCAATGTACGCATTCCTCGCAATGCTAATTGACAGTCCTCGGCACCTGGTAACATTGCCATTGCATCATAAGTTGACCGTAATAGCGGCCAACATTCTTCATTTGCGGAGGCCAGACCAATAAGAAGATCTGAATGACCACCCAAATATTTTGTCCCAGCTTCTACTGAAATATCGATACCATGCGCATGAGCATCAAAAAAGAGTGGCGTTGCCCATGTGTTGTCTAGAATTGTCTTTATCCCATGCTTTTTGGCAACAGAGACCAAAGCTGGAATATCCTGTACTTCCATGGTCCCAGAACCCGGGCTTTCGAGGAAAATGACGGTTGTATTTGGCTTAACTAGTTTTTCTATATCCTTCCCTATTGATGGGTCATAATAATCCGTTTCAACACCGAACTTGGCCAATAAACCATCACATAGCATACGTGTTGGCACGTAGACACTATCAGTCATCAAGATATGATCACCAGCTTTCGAAAGGGCCAATAGCGCCAAAGAGATAGAACCAAGCCCAGAAGCTGATAGCACTGTCCCAGCGCCGCCGGTTAAATGTGTCCAGGCATTTTCTAAATTGTCAATAGTTGGAGAACCTGCTGTCCCGTAAAATCTTCCTTTCCTTTGTTCTAAATCACTAAGTTTTTTAAGAATGATGGTTGACCCCTTATACAAAGGTGGATTAACAAAGCCACTTTGTTCATCTGGATTACGTCCAATAACAGACAGTTGCGTAGTAATACCAAACTTCGATAACTCGGTACGATCAATCATTGTAGTGAATATTTTGGTTTTTGCTGGAATTTTATATTCACAGTTTCGAAACACGTTAAGTATTTTTTCATTGTGGTGTCCCGACACTAGAGCAGTCTTTCTTTTTATATGTCCTTGTCTTCTATATTTTTATCAAGGAATATTTAGCACTGATGAGCAAATTGGCACTTTCAACATTATTTGGATGCTACGGCGCCTTACAATTGAGTTGATTATACGGAATTTGAATGCCGAAAAAGAACGTTGAAAAAATATACTCAAAACAAGAGGCGACAATAAAATCGTTATCAATTTTTTTATCACTTTATGAATGTTAGATACGGATTGAAAAAAAATGCTTATCTTTCCGATCTTGATTGCCTTTTTTATTTTCGAGAATAATTCTTTTTTTCAGGTTCATGGCACATTTTTCAGGAAAACTTGGGTTCACCTCGAGCGTGAATATGGTGTGCTAAACTTTAAAAATTTCAGAACAAAGAGACTCTCCAGTTTCATCAGGAGCCTTTTGGAGTAAAAGGACGTTCACTCTTGCCAAGTAAAAAAAACGGTTATGCCATAATCTTAATCAAGCTACACGCAACATTCAAGAGACCAGTGGCTGAGTCACAATATTCTCGGAAGCTAAATCTTAAATCCGGGCCGGTGTAAGTTGTTGGTGAGTAATGGTGGAAAGTTTGGAACTTTTCTCATACGACAATTTTTGAACACGCAATGCCTATGTGTACGCCTTGCGCCGAATAGTGCTCCCTATGTGTCGATCTGACCCATAGTATCCCAGTTTCTAATTTTGTGAGAGAGGTTCTGGTTATAAGCAAGAAAAGTTTATACTGCTGGGCGCCGCCTAGCATCATTGTCTGCTTTCCAAAGGCATGGAAGGCGGCGGCAGTGTAATATTACCGCGTTATCGCAGACCTAGGGAGAATGTAATTTCTCACGTGTTCCTTTAGCAGCATATTTTTTACTTTTTAAAATAGAAAACAATGAGCCGGCATACCTATGACCTGCGCTCCACCTCATATGGAAACTGAAAGTACGTTTTTTTCTCTCTATATAACACAACTCAGCATCTTAGTCTTTAAAAATGGTTATTCATGGAATGATCAATAATGCACTTAACTGGTGAGGCTACTTTAAGGTCAATTAAGTTAGTAACGTTTCTTTTCATGTTTTCACTCGCCCTCTCTTTTAAATGATTCTTTTGTACTCTATAATTCATTAAAAGATGTTCCTCTTCTTTTTATTCGGAGATATTTTGGTAAATTTACTACAGTTTCCTTTCAGAAGATAGCGATGCCGTACGGCACAGGCGGTGTACATCTATGAGAAATTTGCAGATTAGCCTAGGCCTCTATTGCACTTATGTATATATATCTGACGTGAAAGTTCAGCGCAACAAGGAATGAAGGCAACGTGTCATTCAAATACAGTGGGAAGTCTACACTAATAGCTATGCGGTTTAAATTGCTTAGAATCCATAGCATTGTGGCACTATTAACGAGAGGTAGAGATTGGTATTGAAGGTACACATAACTCGATACTTTCCACCTTTCTCATCAGGAAATATTATTATTACTGTATATACTTTTATGCAAATCCAATTGCCCTGTTAAAAGTCACTATGGGTTGCCGGTATCAATTCTAGTATACACATGGTAATAAATCCGTAGAAGGGCCGACATGTACTACATTCTGTATATATCTCAAGCGTTAAGTGATATAACGATCGTGTTCTTATTTCGCATAAAGTTGTCAAGACCATGAGACAGGTCCTATAGAGGTAGTTTTGTTGATATTTGGGTATTTTCTCTTTTTCAAATCTTTTACCTTTATTTTGCATATTGTACATTCTCATAATAGGGACAAGAATATCCCAAGACAGAAATACGAAGCTAGCAGGTAAAGTACATAAAAACTTACACTAGCGTCAAGAATAACGTGCATTTAATTTTTTTTTTTTTTTGGAACTCCTATATACGTAGACTAGAATATGCATAAAGAACTTTAAATATCTAGAACTCACGTTATGATATATTCTTACAGGCCATAAAAAAAATCAAGTCTTGTTTGTATAATCATTAGTTACCGGTGTAAGAAATTGCTGTATTTGTCATATTTGTTAGCTGCTTCCCTTCATTAAGCGATAATATTTCGGACATTATAACGGCATCATTGGCTATGATATGCACGAAATACAACCAGCTTCGGTAAAGTATGTATTATTTAGTGATACAGGGCAAAACATGCATGAGAATATGAAGATTTTATTGTGTTGGTAAATTTGAAAGTATTCATATAGAGTATGATTAGGGGTTATTAACATATAAACACCAATGCAAAGCGCCATACAAGTCAGAATATGTCGATTTTTTAAATTAGAGCATTATTCCGCGGACAACACGCAATTAGAGAGACACAGTCTGATAATAAAGTACAAGAAGGGCACACTCCGGTAGTAGAATTCTTTCTTTGCGCGTGAAATATTTGAAACTAATCATTGTATGCCATTCGTTTTCTTATTATCATATATATTTTTCGGTCGCTAAGTTTCCGTCAAAAAAATTTGACTCAATAGTCATCTCCTCTTTCCTTTTTCGAAACTATCAGAAGTGACCATTACTACTAAGATTTGTAATTTAAGATTAAATAAATTCTTCCAGAAAATTTTTCTTGCATGATTGTGCATACGCTTCTCTCGACTGTTTGTTTGGTCTCCTTGTAATATTACGATTATTTTTACTTCCGTTTTATATGTTTCATTATCCTATTACATCACCAACCCTTGAATTTCGCTTCCATTAGATTTGATGACTGTTTCTCATACCTAATGTCATTTTCTTACACTGTATGTGATAATGTACTAGTAACACGATACTACTAAACAGATGATATTTTAGAGTTTCATTCCAACAACTTCAATGCTTCCAATTTATTTCCCCTCATGATAAAACAAGATCTCAGCTTCATTGTATTTGCCTTCTTTTTTTCTTCGAAGCCATTACGTGCGCATTGACGCTGCACTGTCCAAAAAAAACCTTAATTCTAATTTGATTGATTTTCCTTTCCCTTGTTTTTTGCAACTCCATGTATTAATAAAAGAAAAGCCAGGGTATCTTCTGTGAGTAAACTAACGTTTCATACCTTCTGTACGTATTAAGAAATATAATTTCTTCTGTAGCTTGGCATATACTGCAACAAGTCCGTAATTTGTCTTCTATTTGAACTTCTAGCAGCTGAAGATTCTACAAAAGTTTTTCTTTTGCCTTTCGGAATTACGCTTTTGAGGTAAGTAGGTTTCTATGTAAGTGACCTTATTCAGATTCAGAAGAACACTTTGTAGTTTAAAGCTTCTTTTAAAATTTCTAATGCCACTAAACTCTCTATCGGTTGCGCCATAATCGAGTTTTATTTTACCATTACGTTTTTCTTCCTTTCTTTTTCAATTCAACCAATAAAGCCTCCTGCAACTTTCCTGTATTTCAAAGTTTCGATGTAGGCTTGGTGGTGAACATCAAGATGAGTGAATTGAAAATAAAAATCTCAATCAAACCCATTGAAGCTTTTGCAATTCTAATTAAACGTGCACAGATCTTTTCCATCACGCTAACACATGATAAAAACTTCGTGTAGATCTTTTCGATGAAGAAATCAAATATTGAGAAGAGTGCGTATATAATCAATTAAGAAAAGTAACAAAGGTTGACGTGACTTTACTATAAGTGTATAATACCACTTAGACCGGAATGTCATCTTCCCGGTACTATTGATTGAAGTTTTTGCCTACTGAGTCTGTTTTAATCTTGAACAGCCAAAAATAATCCAATTGTCAATGAGCAGGTTGATTTTTATTACGCTAGTCTTGATGGACATTGTTTTGGCTTTAGACATCATAGAAAAGAGCAAAACAGTTACTGTCTCGACGAATTACCATGAAAAGCTCACCATCGAAAAAGATGTTTATTTAAGTCTCGTAGGTAGCTTTCACAACTTCTATTCTGATATGAAAGTAAACGGTGGTCTCTGTGTGTGTACGGATGATTCATCTATTAGAAAGAAAAAACAATAGTGCAGTAGGAAATTTTGAGAATCATTTTAATACCCTTATGGGTTTGTAAAGGAACACCGTTTGGAATTCTTATATGGGAAGGAGAAACCTTCAAGAAAATGGGAAATATAAGTAGGAGAGGTACTCATTTTTCTTCTAGTAGCTCCCAAAGTTTAGCAATTTCATTTTCAGTAATTCCTGCAATTTGCTGACGCAGGTTATCTGCAGTTCGGCAAAGAGCATGGAAGATACCATAATAAATACCGATATTATTGCAGCTGAATCAGATCAATTAACCATATATATCTTATCCCACAATTTAGCATGATGGGTAATGGATGTCTTTGGGTCTGAAATTACCGCATTTTTTATATCGAAGATTTGAATAACATTTCAGTGGAGGAACAAACTATTGTTTTGTCATCAGAACCAAATGCCATTGTACTAGGATGTTTCGCAGATTTGCCTAGTCGTCAACCTCCAGTACATCGTTAAAAATCAGAAATTACAAGACATCAACTTGGTTCCATGATAATAATCTAAAAAATCAAGTCAATTCAAAATGGAATATTAGCTGTGACAACCATTGGCAGGAAGTACATTTTAGACTTTGGGCCTGGATATACAAGGGATCATTTTTTCATGGCTAATACTCCAGTGACCACTCAACTGTGGCAAAGCGGTAGGCCAAATTAATGCCGAAGTATTACGTACTACGAAAGTTAAGACTATGCTCTTTGCATATTCAGGTTGCCTTGCCCCTCAATGCATACCTGATATTAGTAGTTTCAAGGCGCTTCCATTCCGTGACACTGAGAGTCGGTTTACTACCGACTCTTCCGTAATCTCGAGCCGTTTTTCAAGTAGCTTTACGAGTAGTTCGAGCAAAATTATTATTATCACTTCTATTTTTTCCTCAAAAATGGATAACGAACATGTAGGTGCCCCTCTAATTGTTTCTTTGAGCATGGCTAGTCTAATCTTAACTAATGTGTTCAGTTTTAGCTCTACTAGCTATTCCTCGCAACCATCTGATTATATTGCATGCTCCCCCAGTGGTATTGATGACCAACCTGTGGCTGAACCTTCTGGATACACACCTGTTGGCTCCTCATCTCCACATTCTGGTTGTATTACTTCTGGTTTGGATGCAATAGGTTACCAATCTTCACTTAATGAAGGCCAATCGACGAATGCATCTTCCAGATTCGTCACAAAAGTTTACAGTCATTCTGCCTTAACTCATATAATTTTACATTTACTCAGTATCCTTCAGAAGTTTTACCTACAAGTAAGCACCATTTCTTAAACGATGCTATTACTGGGTTTGGCGAGATTACACTCTATTCAATAAGCAGTAGTAGGCAGTATTCCAGGAATCCTGCCTGTATTTCAAGCAAACTTACTGTACTTTCTTTAACCACCACTATTACACAATCAGCAAGTGACTTGATTAGTCAATCCATAAAATACATATTTTCTGTTTCATCTGGAAATAATACACAATTGACCAGTAAGGAAGCACTAAATACATTTTTTGATTCCTCAGCTAGCACAAAACTTACAATTCAAATACTTATAAGCCATCTTTACATCGATTGTATAGTGAAAGTGCAACTAGAACTCCATTTTGTGAGCTTCTCGATGATGAGCTTTTCAGACAGCAGCAAATCTAAAGGCCATTAACTAAATCAAGTTTCAGTGCCACTATCCTCACTTTGAGCTCTAAAATTGCATTTAGAGGACACTTCCTTATCTCGTTCTCGATTCAAAGGCCTTCTGAAAACTTCAGTAATGTCTGTATGCAAACAAGTAACCTGACTCCAACACTTCTGGATTTTAGCACTGCAGCCCAAAACAGTGCACCCAAGGAAACTTTAAATTCTATTTAATTTTCGGATGCGTTTAGTCAATTTTCTACTAATACCGCCACTCCTAATATAAGTGGTTCTTCCAGTCAAATTTTCAATCATGCTTCTCCCAATCTTGTAAGTAATGTTATCGTACAATGGAAAAGTGCATCAGTCCGTCTATCGTCATTCACATTCACACCAGCATTTTCTAGCGGTGTTAGTACTGTAACATTACGATAACGTCACTCAATATTTATTGAACACATTAGATGCAGAATACTTTACCCGTGGTTCATCTAGCTTCTTCGAAAGCGACAGTAGCAAATCTGAACCTCAATCCACGGGCGTTTTAGTTGCTTCTAGCCAATTCTCAAATGATTCCTTCATAACCTATTTGGACCAGGTATTCACTAGTACCACAACTCCAGTCAGTGCTTTTAGTAAATTTTCGCATACCCCCACTATTGGTACCTCAACTACTGTAGCTAGTAAAACTTCTGATATATTCAATTCATCATCTCTCAGCATTGTTAGAACGGTTGCGCACAAATAGCAGTACTCAACATGTATCTAGCACATTAGCCACAGAATACTTAGCCGCTGATTCATCTATTTTGTTCGAAAGTAAAGATAGCAGGTTTGCATTACAACCAACTTACACAAATCACAAGTATTTTTGGCGATCCCTCAAGCGATTCCCGCCTAATCCGTTCTAATTGGATCTCGACTAATATCACAACTTTAGCAAGCTCCATCAGCAAAATTGCACATATCATTGCAACCAAATCTTTGATTGATTCACCGACCAGCATTCAAACGGACACTGTTATTGTAGTATTTATTAGCTCAAGGGCTGTCACCCCTATAAACTCTAACATTATTTCTGGCCCATTCTTGAGTACTTATTTCCTCTTCTCAGGATACAAGATCTTGTACATTAGTTCCCTTTATCTTAGCCGACTTGTTCGCAATTCTTTAGGCTCAATGGCTAGCTCTAGCCAATTGTCTGCTCAACCTGCTTATACTACCTTAAACGATTTTACTCCGGCCAATCCTCCTGTGCAATTGTCAGACAGTTTGATTCTGTCAGTCATATTCTGACCTACAATTTGACGCTTTCGCCTTTTAACTCATTGAGCAAAAATAATACCGTCATTACAACACATCCAACAATCGAAAAACTGGCTAGTTCGACCACTAAAATGCTAAGGCATGGTTCTAGAGTGCTTCCCGGGTTTCGGATAAATCAATATATTAACAAAGCGAGCCACTTCACCGTCCTCTTTTGAACCCAAAGCTTCTAATATATTCTTCACTTTAACTACTTTCATGACTATATATAAAGAATGGACAATCGCTTTCACAAGCACATATTTCACCAAGTATCTACACTAAATGTCAACAACGTTAGGATGGTGGAAGAGCAATTAATGATTTTAGTACCCTGGTGTCCATTCTCCAGACCTGGCGCCGTGGATAAAACTACGAAGACGTTTGTGGCATCTTCGTTGTTGGACATCCATACATAAGTCGCTTCTGCTACTGTTAAACATACTTCTGTGCCCATAGCGGATAATAATATATATACAAGGAATATCATCGGGCGTCTAAGTTTTGGCATTGAATTAGTGTTTGGTCTAACTAGAGGTACTGATGTAGCCGTCACACCAGGATTTACCAAAATCGTAATCTCTACCAACAGCACCAGTGCAACTCCGCAGAACACTACAGCCGGGACCAAAACACATGAAAGCGGTTCGCTTCCAGCACCAAAAGCTACATCACCTATTCCCGGAGTTATTCTTTGAGCGCACTTCTTTTTAATAGTACTACTTTCCGGCCATTGAATTATGCCGAGAGCTGACAATTTAGTATATTACTGTATATCTAGTTCATTCTTCAAAATAAAGAATGCATAACCATTTTTTTATGTTTTTTCCGGAATTGGCTAAATTCACAAAAAAAAAGAGCATAAAGCGAATTGAATTGTCTCGCCAAGAAAACGCACTGAGAGGACGATTGATCCTCCAGACAAGATCGGAATTTTTACTTTTCTGTTTTTAACAATCACTCATGTGCATTGCACCTTACACATGGCGTTCCAAAGGCTTACCTGGTGTGTTTTCTTCCATGCGCGATTCCGTGCTCACCGCGGCTTCGCCTATATTCTACCTGTACTCTACACGTTTATTGTTAAACAACCCCGGAATATCTTCCATGCCAGTTGTTTCAGGAACAAAGCCCGTGTTGCAAAAAAAAAATGGCGTGGGGTGAGGTGATTATCTAGACCATGGGATGCAACTAGGAAAGTCAAAACTCACCTAGCAAACTGCTGTAATTTCCGCTTCAGAAAACAAGCTCGACTTTTACCCCACGAAGCCTAACCATCGAAAGTAAGACAAAAATTAGCAACCGAAACAGACGGTTAGAATTTTTCTTCGCTGCAGTAAAAGCATTGGCGCCCAGTATTCTCCTTGCACCTGGTCTTACCTCGAACTTTTCTTTTTACATCTTTTTCATTTTTTTACTTTTACCCCGCATCCTGCAAACCCCGGAAATTTTATTAGGAATAATTTATTTCCCGGTTGGAAATAAACCGGAAAAATGAAGATTTAGACGCTTTTAAGGAGTACGTGTTCCTGTCGTTTATCCACTAAGTATACTGGTTGCCCCTGGCCAGATCTCAGTATAGCAGTGACGCGTGGGTTTCAGGAAGAATGGCAGTCCCCTTTTGTTTTTCCGCATTGTGTGAGCTTCTTATGTCCCTGAACCCCACTATTCTGCCCCTTTGAAACTCCCGCACGTGTGCCCCGTTTGTTGGAAGATAGCGAAATACCTTACTGGAGCAACCAGGAAAAATACTCTGGTTGCAAAAACCAACAAAAGAAAAAATGGAAGACCTAAGAACTATGCATTTTTTTTTAAGGGGTTGATGAAAAGAAAAAGTTTCTTTCTCCCCCCGGATTTTGGTACCTTAGGACCGTTGAGAGGAATAGTAACAAGTGAACGCAACAAAGATTGTTCTCAACTGCTTCTGTTTCCTCCTTTTCTTTAAAGAGGAATATTTCGTATATAAGCAATCGGTTTCACTTCCTTGGGAATATTCTACCGTTCCTTCATCTTGTATTCTTCTCTTTCTCTTAGCGCAATATATAGCAGAAGAGCAATAAGAAACAATTGTGGCTTGCAATACTCAATTAGAATTCTTTTCTTTTAATCAAACTCACCCAAACAACTCAATTAGAATACTGAAAAAATAAGATGGTTCATTTAGGTCCAAAGAAACCACAGGCTAGAAAGGGTTCCATGGCTGATGTGCCCAAGGAATTGATGGATGAAATTCATCAGTTGGAAGATATGTTTACAGTTGACAGCGAGACCTTGAGAAAGGTTGTTAAGCACTTTATCGACGAATTGAATAAAGGTTTGACAAAGAAGGGAGGTAACATTCCAATGATTCCCGGTTGGGTCATGGAATTCCCAACAGGTAAAGAATCTGGTAACTATTTGGCCATTGATTTGGGTGGTACTAACTTAAGAGTCGTGTTGGTCAAGTTGAGCGGTAACCATACCTTTGACACCACTCAATCCAAGTATAAACTACCACATGACATGAGAACCACTAAGCACCAAGAGGAGTTATGGTCCTTTATTGCCGACTCTTTGAAGGACTTTATGGTCGAGCAAGAATTGCTAAACACCAAGGACACCTTACCATTAGGTTTCACCTTCTCGTACCCAGCTTCCCAAAACAAGATTAACGAAGGTATTTTGCAAAGATGGACCAAGGGTTTCGATATTCCAAATGTCGAAGGCCACGATGTCGTCCCATTGCTACAAAACGAAATTTCCAAGAGAGAGTTGCCTATTGAAATTGTAGCATTGATTAATGATACTGTTGGTACTTTAGTTGCCTCATACTACACTGACCCAGAGACTAAGATGGGTGTGATTTTCGGTACTGGTGTCAACGGTGCTTTCTATGATGTTGTTTCCGATATCGAAAAGTTGGAGGGCAAATTAGCAGACGATATTCCAAGTAACTCTCCAATGGCTATCAATTGTGAATATGGTTCCTTCGATAATGAACATTTGGTCTTGCCAAGAACCAAGTACGATGTTGCTGTCGACGAACAATCTCCAAGACCTGGTCAACAAGCTTTTGAAAAGATGACCTCCGGTTACTACTTGGGTGAATTGTTGCGTCTAGTGTTACTTGAATTAAACGAGAAGGGCTTGATGTTGAAGGATCAAGATCTAAGCAAGTTGAAACAACCATACATCATGGATACCTCCTACCCAGCAAGAATCGAGGATGATCCATTTGAAAACTTGGAAGATACTGATGACATCTTCCAAAAGGACTTTGGTGTCAAGACCACTCTGCCAGAACGTAAGTTGATTAGAAGACTTTGTGAATTGATCGGTACCAGAGCTGCTAGATTAGCTGTTTGTGGTATTGCCGCTATTTGCCAAAAGAGAGGTTACAAGACTGGTCACATTGCCGCTGACGGTTCTGTCTATAACAAATACCCAGGTTTCAAGGAAGCCGCCGCTAAGGGTTTGAGAGATATCTATGGATGGACTGGTGACGCAAGCAACGATCCAATTACGATTGTTCCAGCTGAGGATGGTTCCGGTGCAGGTGCTGCTGTTATTGCTGCATTGTCCGAAAAAAGAATTGCCGAAGGTAAGTCTCTTGGTATCATTGGCGCTTAATGAAAAAAATGTAATGAAATATAAATGTGTTTTTCCCTCCCTTAATATTATTATTCTTATGAGTGATGCCCTTATGTTTTTTTTGCGGTCTAGTATATGTAAATATAGACACACACATATATATATATTTATGTGTATAATCCTAGCTAATAAACATTTTTAGATTGTTATTAGTATAATTTTTTCCACTTACTTTGTTCTCCGGGAGAGAAAAAGTTGTTTATTTTGTAGTAATTTTGTGCACATATTATATATACAAATATTACACAATATTTTCAATACTTATGGCATAATCCATTGCTTTTTCGATAATGTTTGTCTTTTGGTCTTCTTCATGCATCATTTCATCTTCGTAATCAGCTTTCTCCTTTGATTGGTTATTGAAGTAAACTTTCGAGTTGACAATAGGCCAGTTTCTCTCTAGTGCAAATTTTTCAGTTTCTTTTTCGTTGTTGAAAAAGAGCAAAGCCTTTATGTTGGAGAGAGGGAGAAAGTCATAGGATAGCTCGGTATTTTTAGCAATTTCGTCTCTTATAGCTGATTTTAGGATATCGGTAAAAGAGTCGAATTCTGATATATTCTGCGACCCAGATTGCAGAAGATCCCATGCTTTCTGGTACGACCCTTCCATGAGCCATCTGTCTAGTTTGATAGGGTAAGACAAAAGTGAATCGTCTTCCAAGTTCTTGATATGTTTATCTAGATACTGCAATTCCGAGTGAAACTTGGTTGTGTTATTCTGAGACAATAAGTTCAACAAATACAGACTTATCAGCTTCGATTTCTTGTCAGATTCAGATAATTTATGATTGTTGCTAAAGTAGTAAGGCTTCAATTGGCTGAAGTAATTCTCGAAGCTGTCAAAATTGAAAGTTTGGATGCTAGCAAGGGCACCTACTTCCAGGATCCTTTTAGTAATCATCAAATCATTCAAATAGATGTCATTTTGAATGGATAAGTCAGGTATTAAAAGGTTATTCTTGATAAGTTCGATCTTGATAGGGGGCAAGAGCTTCTCACACGCGGCATAATCGCCGTTTTCAAAGGCTATGCTTAACGACTTGGTCAATTCGGCTAACGAGGGCATTACGATGGCTTCTTATCTCACTTCAATAGTACTTTCCACCGGTTATACTTCCGGCTTTTCCCTATTAATACAAGCTACAATTTCAATGGGTGGCAAATAATGTGTAGAATAGAAAATAAGCCGACAGGGTAATAAAGAAAATTTTTAGAAAAAAAAGGTTAGATGGCTTATTTAAGTTACAGGCTAGCGAAAAAAGGAACTTCAGGGCAAGTAAAGTGTTTGATTGGGCACTAGCATGGCTTATAAAGGCGAGCAATTGTCGAAACTAATTAATGTTGTACGGACTATTGCTGTCTTCTCGTGGTAAATGCGTGTTCCAGGTCGAATACTACTTGCACACAGGCGAGCGGGGCCCCATAAAAGTGTTGCCGATTTGTTAAGTTGTCTTTTCGGTTTTTCTACTCTGTTATTCCTTACTTCCCTTTTTAAGAACTCTTTTTATCCTTCATTTAGGATCTTGCACGTTTCCGCCTCATCACTTGAATTAAAACATGTCTCTGTCAGTAAACCTTGGCGTTTCTATTGTTCTTCATAGTTCAACTTTTATTATTACCCGCCCTGCGCGTTTACATTTTTCCAGCAACAGCCAGCGAAAAATTAGAAAATCTGGTTGTTGACACCTCAAGAACAAGGGCAATTAGCCTCAGCGTCGAATATAGATCGTATTAGAATACCTATAGCTCCATCAGAAGAAATACACAATGGTGGTTTTGGCTGCTTCTATCACTACGCGTCAGGGGAAACCTCTCTTGTCCAGGCAATTCAAAGATCTGTCCAAGGATCGAGTCCTAGAGTTGCTGTCCAATTTCCAGAACCTAGTCTCCGAGATCTCGTCAGACCACACATTTGTCGAGGACAAGCACGTCCGCTACGTGTATAGGCCCTTTGATAACTACTACATTATTCTTATCACAAACCGCCAGTCCAATATTATCAAGGATTTGGCCACATTAAATCTGTTTTCACAGACGATCAACTCCTACTTGTCTAGTTTCCAAGACCAAGAGATTTTTCACAATGCCTTTGAGATCTTGTCCTCGTTCGACGAAATCGTGTCAATGGGCGGGTACAAAGAGAACTTGTCCTTTACTCAAGTGCAAACATACTTGTCTATGGAGTCGCACGAAGAAAGAATCCAGGAAATTATTGAGCGTAATAAAGAGATCGAAGAGATCGGAA
>OBMA010001206.1_pt1 | contig 15789 bp, 15 predicted proteins | sample 1539141 | NCBI WGS metagenome assembly OBMA01 (sample SAMEA3991484, study PRJEB22521) | metagenome | biome: anthropogenic terrestrial biome; feature: sewage plant; material: raw primary sludge | place: Sweden | collected 2012-09-26 | reverse complement strand
CTTATTAAAGTTGAATTGTTGCATAAAACAGCCACATTAAAAAAAGTTTTGAAAATCTCTTGGGAAATCAAAAATTTGTTGTCAATAATTTCACCTTTTTCGTTAGTAAAATCGCCCAGAGGATTGTAATTTTCACCACTAATATTAAAAATTTGATTATTTATAAAAAGTTTGCAAACATTAATTTTGTTGGTAGTGAGAGTTCCTGTTTTGTCTGTACAAATCACACTGGCAGAACCAAGAGTTTCAACAGAAGAAAGCTCTTTTATAAGGACATTCCGTTTAGCCATTCTTGTGACTCCCATGGCAAGTGCTAAGGATAAGGTAGGTAGAAGCCCTTCAGGAATATTGGCAACAGTAATCCCTATGGTAAAAATAAAAGCACCTATATATGATAAGCCGCCTAAGGCTTTCCCCAAAAAGAAAAATAGTATTCCCAAAGAAATTGAGATGATTGTAATTGTATTTACAGCTCTTTTCATCTCTTTTTGAAGAGGGCTAAGGTCTTTTTTTAAAGACTGAGTTATTGATGCAATTTTCCCAACTTCAGTAGTCATCCCTGTTCCTACAACAACAGCTTTCCCACTTCCTGCACTTACAGAAGTTCCTGCAAAAACCATATTTGGGAGCTCAGTCCATAAGAAATAGGAATCAGTACTTATGGATTCGGCAGTTTTATATATAGCACGAGATTCTCCTGTAAGCATAGAGTTATTAACTTTCATATCAAAAGTTTCTATCATTCTAGCATCAGCTGTAACGATATCTCCTTCTTCAAAGAATATAATATCTCCATAAACAAGCTCTGAAGAATCAATTTCTTTTTTTTCGCCATCTCGAAGGACAACGGATTTGTTTGGAATCATTTTTTGAAGAGCTTCTACCGCCTTCTCTGCCTTATATTCTTGCCAAAAAGAAAATATTGCATTGATAATGATTACCATAAATATTGCCCAACCTAATTGGGGCATATCAACACCAGGAATAAAGCAAAGTCCTCCTCCAACCCATAAAAGTATTGCAAAAAGAGAAAGCATATTTTTTAAAAATTTGATTATTTGAGATGTTTCTTTCTTTTTTTTTAGAACATTTTTTCCAGTTTCTTTTATTCTTTTAAGGCTTTCATCTGTAGAAAGTCCATTAATACTGGTTTCTAGTTCTCCAAAAATAGATTCTTTAGAAATACTTGAAAACCCGATAGTTCCAGTTTTCTCTTCTTTAGCTATTAAATCAAAAATTTCTTTTGAATTAGAAGCGCTATTAATCATTATAGTAATGTCTTCTTTTTTGAATAAATTTAGAGTTTTAGCCATTATTTGAAGATGAGTTGCAGGTTCCTTGGAAGGTGTTATGAAAATAAATATAATGTGGCAGATTTTACCTTTTTCAAACTCCACACCATTTTTTACAAAACAAAATTTTAATATAGGTTTTTCAATCTTTTCAAATCTAGCATGAGGAATAGCAAATCCTTCTTTGATAACAAAGGAACATTCATTTCCTCTAGCCTCAATTTTATTTATTAAAATATTTCTTTCAATTTTAGCGTTATTTTCTATTTCAATAAATTTTGGAAAAACTTTTTCATAAATTTCAAATTTATTTTTAACATTATCTAATAAAAATACATCATCCATGCTTAAAAAATCAGTTATTTTCATTTTGTTTTCCCTCCTAATCCAACATATCCTAGAAAAATCTTCTACCTTGTATTTACCTTAGAAAAATAAGTTTCCTTTGTTTTTAAGTAACAAAATGCTGAAAAATCAACTCAAGTATAATAGTTTTTCAATGTTATTCTAAAATGAGATAAAAAGTAAATATAAATATATATTTTAATTTTGATGAAATTTCTATGTAGAAATTAATATATTTGAAGCTTTTTTCTTTAAAGTATCAGAAATATGTGGTAGAATAGTGAAAGGTTAAAACAAAGGATGAAGGTGAGAAGGTTTGGCAAATATATTAAAAGAAACAAGTCAATTAATTGATTTTAAAGGAAGAATTTTTGTAATTAACACACTGTTGCTAAGTATTATATTTATGACTATAAATTTTTTTGGAGTTGTCAGATATAATATTGTTAACATTGAAAACTATTTGGAAAATAACCAACAAATAAGAGTGTTACTAAAAGAAGGAGTTTCTCCTGAAACAGTTAAGCTCTTTGAAGAAGAGTTAAGTAAGGATCCCAAAATAGCATTTCATGCATTTGGAGCTAAGGAATTAACAATTAAGTCTCTAGAAAACAGAATAAATCTAGATATAACAGAAAATAATGCATTGAGAGATCATATGGCTATATTTTTTGGTGATGTAGATAGTATATCTGAGGTAGAGGTTTATATAGATAAATTAAGTAAAAGAGAGTTTACTGAAAGAGTACTTTTTAATAAAGAGTTATTTGAAAAAATATTGAATACAAAGAAAACATTTGAATATATTAGAAAAGGAACAATGAATTTCTTTATAGTTCCATTGTATTTTTTAGTATTTTTGGTATTTAGACTTAATTTTGTTAATTATGAAGAAGAGATATTTCATAAATATCTAAATAAGAAAAATAATTTTATGGCAATATTACCTTACTATCTTAAAAAAGTAATTAACATATTGCTTGCTTGGTGTATTTCTTATACGATATTTTCGATTTTTTATACAAAAGTAGAGAGTTTATTATTTGTGTTAAATCCAAATATAAACTTTGTGTTATTTGAAAATTTACCTAAAATAACATTTATTATTCCAATAATTGTTTCTACAGTTTTAATGCTATTTGCTAGTCTTTTTATAAAAAAAGGAGGAAGTAAAAGATGAAAAGAGTTGTAATTTTACTACTTTTTTTAACTTTTATTCTATTTCCAGCAACAGATGTTAATAAACTAAAAACAAAGGCGCAAACAATAGATAAAAATATTAAGAAAAATCAAGAAAATATAACTGTTGCAAAGAAAAAAGAAAGTGAAACATCTAGGCAAATAACGATTTTAGATGCAGAGTTAAAAGAGCTTAAAGAAAATTATTATGAAATTGAAGAAAGATTGCAAAAAGCAAAATTAAATTTACAATACACTGAAAAAAATATAGTTTTTATTAATCAAGAAATTAGTTCATCAAATAGATATTTTTCAGAAACTATAGCTAAATATAATGATTATTTGTTTACTTCTAAAAAATCGTTTTTCTTGGAAGATTATGATATGAATGCTTATTTTGATATAGAAAATATGAAATCAATATTTGGAAATGTAGTTACTACTCTTGATAACATTAATACAGTAAAAAAAGATGTTAGTGCAACAAGAGTAAAAATCTCTAATGAAAAAACTCAAGTAGAATCTCTTATGGCAGAGTTAGCAGCTAAACAAAAAGAGATTGAAGCTGTAAAAGTCGAGAAAGATAGGCTTGTAGAAAAACTTAAAAAAGATCAAGTTAGTTATGGAAATGAAATAAGTAAGCTTAAAAAAGAAAAAGCTGCTTTAGAAAAGCAAATAGTAGCAATAATTAAAGCACAAACAAAAGCTAAGACAAAACCTAAAACGAAGGTTAAGAAAACTACAGTTACAGTTAAGAAAAAAGACCCTAAAACGGGGAAAATAACTACTACAAAAGAAGTTAAAACAGAAAATGTCGTAGTTCAAGAGAATTATTCAACTAGTGAAATAATAAAAAATGTAGGCTACTTATCAAGACCTGTTGATGGTAGTGTAAAATATAACTTTGGGCAAATGAAATCAGGAGAAGTTTCTTCTAGTGCTATGGAAATCAAGGCAAAACTAGGACAAAGAATTAGTGCAGCAGGAGATGGAGAAGTAATTTTTGCAGGGTCATTAACTAATCTTGGAAATGTAGTTATTATCAATCACGGTTATGGGCTTACTTCTACTTATGGAAACCTGATTAGCGTTTATGTTGGTAAAGGGACAAATGTAAAAAAAGGGCAACAAATAGGAGTTTTAGGATTATCATCAGATAGGGAACCAGTACTTTATTTTGAAACAAGAATAAGTTCAAAAGCTGTTGATCCAAGAACTTTCCTAAATTAGAATTTATGTATAGCTGGTTAATTATAGATACTGAGGTGTAAAATATGAAAAATGCAGTTGTTATCTACAATAAAACAAAACCACATGCTCTTAGCTTTTATAAAGAAACTAGGGAGTATTTGATAGAAAAAAATATAGAGATATTAGAAAGTAAAGATATAGAAAAAGCAGATTTTATGATAGTTATTGGTGGAGATGGAACTCTACTGGCAGCAAGTAAGAGAATAATTGATAGAAATATCCCTGTAGTAGCGGTAAATTTGGGGAGTTTAGGATTTCTTACTGAAGTTAGAAAAGAAGAAGCTTTTCATACAATAGATAGGTTCATGAGAGGTGATTATTATTGTGATAAGAGAAGTTTTTTAGAAATCGCTCTTAATAACGAAAAATATTACGCTTTAAATGAAGTAGTTCTATCTAAAGGTGGACTTAATATGAGAATGGCATCTGTCAATCTTTATGCTAATGATGTTTTTGTGACGAACTATAAGGCTGATGGAGTTATTGTTTCTACTCCAACAGGTTCAACAGCATATTCTTTGTCAGCAGGTGGTCCAATAATGACACCCAATCTAAATGCAATAGCAATAACGCCAATAGCACCCCATACTTTGAGTGCTAGACCCATTATTGTTGATGGTAGCACAAAACTAAGTTTTGAATCTATAGACAAAGATAGAGAGCTTCATCTTATTTTAGATGGACAGGTAAATCTAACTATGAACGAACAGGATTCTTTGGAAATAAAAATGTCTGAAAAGGCTTTATACCTAGTTAAACCTGAAGAGAGAGATTATTATCAAGTTTTGAGAGAGAAACTTAAATGGGGAGATAATTTATGCTAAGAGAGTTAACAATTGAAAATTTAGCGATTATTGAAAAACTTGATGTGGAATTTGAAAACTCTCTAGTTACCCTTACAGGAGAAACAGGAGCAGGGAAATCTATAATTCTTAATGGAATAAATCTGCTTATTGGTGAGAAAGCTTTTACAGAAATGATAAGAGACGGAGAAGATTACTTATTGGCTCAAGGAGTTTTTGAAGTAAATGAGACTCAGACAGCTACTCTTATTGAAATGGGAATAGAGGTAGAAGAAGGAGAACTTATTGTTCAAAGGCGTTTTGAGAAAAGTGGAAAAGGGAAGGCTTTTGTTAATGGTAGAAGAGTTCCTTTAGGAGCCTTAAAAGAGATAATGGGGACTTTAGTAGACCTTGTAGGTCAGCATAGTCATCAATTACTGCTTGACTCAAAATATCACATTACTCTTATTGATAGATTCTTGGATAATGATGGACAAAATTTGAAAAAAGAAATAGAAGAGATTGTTCAAAATTATCATAAAATTCATAAAGAGATTATTAATATTGAAGAGATAAAAAAAGAATTTAGTGATAAAAAAGAGTTGTATGAATTTCAATTACAAGATATTGAAAATCTGAAGCTAAAAGATGGCGAAGACGAAGAACTAGAAGAAGAATATAAAAAACTTTTTAATGCAGGAAAAATTACAGAGAATTTAGGAAACTCTTTAATGATGCTTAAAGAGGGAGAAATAAATACTTTGAGTATTCTGTCCAATGCAAAAAAGAATTTGGATTATATATCTAAATATGGAAAAGAATATGAAGAGTTAGCAGAAAGAATAGATAAAATCTACTATGATATACAAGATTTATCAGATTTAGTTGATGATTCATTAAGTGATGTTGAAAGTGATGACCATAGACTTAATATTATTGTAGATAGACTTGATAAAATAAATTCTCTTAAAAAAAAATATGGTATTTCTATTAAAGACATATTAAGATATAAAGAGGAGATAAGTGAAAAATTAAGTAAATTAGATTCAAATAGTTTTGAAGAGGAAAAATTAAAAAAACTCCTAGATAAAGTGCTTCTGGATTATAATAATAAAGCAGAAAAACTAACAGAATCTAGAAAAAAAGTTTCCCAAAATATAGAAGTGATGCTTCAAGCAGAATTGTCAGATTTGAATATGGCTTCAGCCAAGTTTAAAGTCTCTTTTTTGAAAGAGGAAAAAGTAAGTAAAAATGGTAAAGATAGTATAGAGTTCCTTATAGCAACCAATGTAGGACAAGATTATAAAACTCTTACTAAAATTGCATCTGGTGGAGAAGTTAGTAGGATAATGCTAGCTTTAAAAACAATATTTTCAAAAGTTGATAATATCCCTATACTAATATTTGATGAAATAGATATAGGTGTTGGAGGAGAAACAGTAAGAAAAATTGCTGGAAAATTAAAAGAGATTGGGAAACATGCCCAAGTCATATGTATAACACATTCTCCGCAAATAGCAGCAAAAGCTACTCAACAGTTTTATATCGAAAAAAATGTTGTAGCTAATACTACAGTAACAACTGTAAGAGAGCTTAATCAGGAAGAAAGAGTTAGAGAAATTGGAAGAATGTTAGCAGGAGAGAATATTACTGATACAGTTTTAAGTCATGCACTTGAACTTTTAAAGGAGGATTAATATGCCCAGAATACTTTATGAAAAAATTGTTTGTGAAGCTATTAAAGAAACATCTAAAAAACTTTTTGGTAGAGTACCAAAAATTACGAAAACAGGAGAAACAAAATCTCCTATTGCAGTTGAATCCTTTAACGTTATTTTAGGTATAGTGGGAGATATAACAGGGCAAATCATTTTTAATTTTAAAGGTGAATCTCCGAGAAAAATTGTATCAAAACTATTAAATAGAGAAATCTTTGATGAAGAAGAACTTCAAATAAGTGGAATAGCGGAATTTGCAAATATATTGTCAGGGAATGCTATAACGGAACTCTTTGAAGAAACACAGGGGAAAATAGATATTACCCCTCCATCTATTATAATGGGAAACCATGTTGTACTTTCTACTGTAATTCATGATATCTCTGAATTCGTTTTGGAATATGAAGAAATTGGAGAAATAGTCATGTATATTGCTATTAAAGAAAAGGAAGAAAAAAACTAGGGAGGGTTAAGGATGAATGTTGAATATATAAATCCATTTACGCAAGCGACTTTTGATGTATTAACTATGTTTGGGACCTTTGATCCGAAACTTGGAAAACCTTTTGTAAAAGATGATGCGCTAATTAGTGTAGGTGTAGTAGTAGTGGTAGGAATTATAGGAGAAGTAAAAGGGCAAGTAGCATATAGTTTTAGTGAAGAAACCGCAAAAATGATTGCATCTACTATGATGATGGGAATGCCTGTAGATACTTTTGATGAAATGGCAAAATCGGCAGTTTCAGAACTGTCAAATATGATAAGTGGAAATGCAAGTACTGCAATTGCAGCAAAAGGTTTTGTAATAGATATAGCACCTCCTACATTGATTACAGGAGAAAATATGAGATTAGCTACAAATGTTAAAAAAAGTTTGGTAGTTCCAGTATCAACAACAGCTGGAAACATAGATATTTGGGTATCATTGGAGTAATTAATGAATAATATTGAGTTGATAGAAACATATTTAGATAATGTGAAAAAAACTGGAGCATCAGATTCAGTTTTTTTGGCGTATAAGAATGATTTGGATACTTTAAAAGATTTTCTGGGAGAAAATTCTATTATTTTAATGAGTAAAAGCTCAATTATGGATTATATAAATTTCTTGAGAGATAATTTTACTAATAATACAGTTGTTAGAAAATTGAATAGTTTTAAAAACTTTTATAAAATTTTGGCTCAAGAGAAAAAAGTAGATTCAGGACTTTTAGAAGATTTGAAAAATTTTAAACAAGAGTTTAGCATACCAGAAGTACTTACAGAAGATGAACTTGAGATGTTATTCAGAGCTTGTGAGCCTACAGAAAAAGGGAAAAGAGATATTCTTGTGATTAAGCTTCTTTTGAAAACAGGAATGCAGCTAAATGGAGCTTTAGAACTGAAAACTGAGGATGTAACAGAAGAGAGTATAGCTTTTGAAAAAAATAATAAAAAGTATCTTGTCAAGGTAGATGAAGAGCTAAAAGGCTTTATAGTAACATATAAAAATAGCAGTATTTGTGGAGATAAAAAATTATTTGATGGATTATCTAGACAAAATTTTTTTGCTAGAGTAAAAAAATATCAAAGAGAAGCTGGAATAGATAGAGAAATAAATCCAGCAATGCTTAGAAATACTGCAATGTATAGTTTCATTGAAGAGGGAACGACAATGAGAGAATTAAAAGAAAGATTGGATTATGTAAATATAGGAATGAGTGGTATTTATAAGATTAGAAATAAATCCGATATTAAAAAAGTGTATAAAAAAATCGGAATAGGAGACTGGGATGTTTCAGAATTTAATTAATAACTTGGGAAGTGAATATGAGCCTTTTAAAAAAGTGTTTAGAACGGGGAAATTAGTAGATGCTTTTGAGGAACTTAATAAGATTGAGGACGAAAAAAGTGATTTGCTTAAAGCCTTTGTTTTGATACTATTAAAAAAAACTAAAAGAGCTTTAGAATACCTGAATAGAATTAGTATCGATGAGATTTTTTTTATAGAAAAAGATATTTATTATGAATTGATTGGATTTTGTTATAATGAAGAAAAAAATAAGTTAGAAGCTACTAGGTATTACTTAAAGGCCTTAGAGTTTAATTCATTAAATTTTTATGCAAGATACAATCTTACTAATATTTATTTGGAAAAAAAGGATTATAAAAATGCTTCTATTAATTTATTAAAATTAATAGAAATGGAACCAGAAGATCAAACATTAAAACTAAACTTAGAAAGAATACAAAAATTCATTTAAAGCTGATTTAAAAGTAAAAAATACTGTCATTTTTATGAGTAAAATTTGGAAAAATCTTGGAATTGAAAGTTTTTTTAGATTTCTTGTTAAATTTTGAAATGACAATATCAATTCTTTTAAGGTCAGCCTTTTTTTTAAGTTGTCAAAGTTTTTATACTATGGTAAAATATTCTGTAAAATAGAAATAAAAGGAGATTAAATGAAATCAGGATTCGTAGCAATGGTTGGAAGGCCAAATGTTGGAAAATCTACTCTAACAAATAGATTATGTGAAGAAAAAGTTGCAATAGTTTCAGATAAAGCAGGGACTACAAGAGATAGTATAAAAGGGATTTTAACTAAGGGAGAAACGCAATATGTGTTTATAGATACTCCTGGGATTCATAAACCAAAACATCTTTTGGGAGAACATATGACTGGGATAGCCATAAGAACTCTTAAAGAAGTAGACTGTATTCTTTTTATTTTAGATGGAACTCAAGAGATTAGTACAGGAGATCAATTTGTAATGGAAAGAATTCTTGAAGCAGGAAATACTCCAAGAATTGCAGTTATTAATAAAAGTGATCTTTTTAGTGATGAAGAATATGCAGCAAAATTAGCTGAAGTTAAAGAAAAATTGGGTGAATTTAATGATGTTGTTATGTTATCTTCACAATTTGGTTTTGGTGTAGACAGATTATTAAATAGTATTAAGCCATTTATGACAGATGAATTTTGGTATTATCCTGATGATATGTATACAGATATGCCTGTTTACAAAATAATTGGTGAGATTGTAAGAGAAAAAATTCTAGAAAGAACACAAGATGAAATTCCTCATTCAATAGCTATTGAGATAATTAATGTAAGTAGAAGAGAAGAAGGAAAAAAAGATAAATATGATGTGAATATTTATGTTGAAAGAAATTCACAAAAGGGTATAGTTATAGGAAAAGATGGGAAACTTCTTAAAGAGATTGGAACAGAAGCGAGAAAAGATATTGAGAGATTGTTGGATAGAACAATATATCTTAATCTTTGGGTAAAAGTTAAAGATAAATGGAGAAAGAAAAAACCATTCTTAAAAGAGATGGGTTATTTTATGGATGAAGAATAAATAGTTTTTATAGGCAGATATTTTATATCTGTCTTTTATAATACCCAATAATAAATCAAAGGAGCGTATATGAAAATTGAGAAGAAGTATATAAATGCTATGGGAATAAGCTTAATTACAGTAGTAATTTATACGATTTTTAATAATACAGAAGGGATGATAAAATTTGTAAAGGGAATTTTTAGTCCATTTATGGTTTTTATTATAGGAGCAGTAATAGCTTTTTTATTAAATCCCTTACTGAATATTCTAGAAAAAAAGGTAAAATTAAATAGAAATACGTCAGTAGCATTAATTTATACAGGATTAATTGCAGTACTAATAATGTTTATTGTAATAATTGTGCCTCAAATATTTGTTAATATTACAGATTTAGTTAAAAAAATTCCAAGTTTCTTATCTGATTTGGAAAAATTATTGTCAAATATAGTATATAAGATTAATGAAAGAGCTCCCTTTTTAAATCTCTCTTTTGATAAAACTCATATGGATGCGATAAATAATTATATGATTGCTATGGGAGAAAATACATTAAAAGTAATTGGACAAAATTTATTAAGTTTCACTTATGTAATTATTGAGTTTTTTATAGGATTCATTATGTCTATTTTTTTTCTAAGGGAAAAAGAGTATTTTAAAAATCTCATAGAAGAAGTCATAAGAGTAAATTTACCTAAGGAAAAAAGTGATAAAATAAATTTTATAGGTAAAAAACTTTATGAAGTATTTTTAGGGTATCTTCATGGGAAAACGATAGAATCATTATTGATTGGATTTATTGCCTTTATAGGACTTCTTTATTTTAAAGTACCCTATGCAGTACTCTTGTGGATTTTTATAACTTGTACAAATTTCATACCTTATTTTGGACCTTTTTTAGGAATGATAGCAACAGTTATTATAACAGCATTTGTTTTTCCTCACAAAATAATTTATATAGTAATTTTTCTTGTAGTTCTTCAACAGATAGATTCATGGTACTTTGAGCCTAAAATAATAGGAAACAAGTTAAACCTTAAAATGTTTTGGGGAATAGCAGCAGTAACTGTTGGAGGAACAATAGCAGGTCCAATAGGAATTGTGGTTTCAGCACCACTTGCATCTTTTATAAAAACAATGTATCAAATAAAAAAGAATGAAGTAGAAAAAATAGAGAATGATGTTTAGAATAGAGTGTTTTAGCACTCTTTTTTTTCTAAAAATTATTGTTGACTAGATTAATAAAATATGTTAACATTAATCATAGTAAATCTATCGGAAAAAAGAATTTGACTTTATAAAATCTCTGTGGTAATATTTATCATAACCTAGTTTGGTAATGGGAGAAGGAGTAAAAATGATATCGACAAAGTCAAAATACGGAATAAGAGCATTGTTATATATGGGAATTAAAGGTGAAGACGCAAAGATTTCTATTAAAGAAATAGCTGAAGAAGAAGATATTTCAGGAAGATATTTGGAACAAATATTTTCTATACTAAAACAAGGAAGTATAGTTAAAAGTGTTAAAGGGGCTTCTGGAGGTTATGTTTTGTCTAAGGATCCAAAAGAAATTTTGGTGAAAGAGTTAATAGAACTTTTGGAAAAAGACGTTTATTGTGAAATTGATGATAAATCAGAAATAGGAAGTATCGAGCATAGCTTAAATGAAGTGTTATGGAAAGAGTACAATAATAAGTTAGCAAGTTTTTTTGGAAGTTTAACTTTAGCAAATTTAATTAGTAAACACAAAGAAAGTAAAAACATAATGTATTATATTTAGGAGGGGTAAATATGGCAATAGTTAATAGCATTTTGGATTTGGTTGGGAAAACACCTGTAGTAAAGTTAGGAAAAGCAAATAATACAGGAGCAGAAATTTATGTAAAAGTAGAATCTTTTAACCCAGGTGGAAGTGTAAAAGATAGAATATCTAAAAATATGATTTTAGATGCAGAAGAAAAAGGAATTATAAATAAAGATACAGTACTTATTGAGCCAACATCAGGAAATACAGGAGTAGGACTTGCAATGGTAGCAGCAGCAAAAGGATATAGATTAATCCTTGTAATGCCTGATACAATGAGTATAGAAAGAAGAGCATTAGTTCAAGCTTATGGGGCTGAGCTAGTTTTAACAGAAGGAAAACTTGGAATGAAAGGTGCAATAGCTAAAGCTAATGAACTTAAAGAAGAGTATAAAAATGCAGTGATTTTACAACAATTTGAAAATCCAGCAAATCCAGAAACACATAGAAAAACAACAGCTCTTGAGATAATAGAAGATTTTGGAAAAGACCTTGATGTATTTGTAACAGGAATAGGAACAGGTGGAAGTATTACTGGAACTGGAGAAGTACTAAAAGCTAATAATCCTAATATCAAAATAATAGCAGTAGAGCCTAAAGCGTCACCAGTATTATCTGGAGGACAACCGGGACCACATAGAATACAAGGAATAGGAGCAGGATTTGTTCCAAAAGTATTAAATACAAATGTATATGATGAAATAATTCAAATAGAAAATGAAGTAGCTTTTGAAGGGGCTAGAAATTTAGCAAGAACTGAAGGAATCTTAGTAGGAATCTCTTCAGGAGCAGCTTTCCAAGCTGGGCTAGAAGTAGCAAGAAGACCAGAAAATGCAGGTAAAAAAATACTTGTATTCTTAATGGATACAGGAGAAAGATACCTTTCTACAGGAATATTTAACGAACCTGAACAAGCATAGTATATAAAAAACAGCCATTGTCCAATGGCTGTTTTTTATATGGTTTCATAAATTTTAATTTGAGTAGCACTTTTTTTGGAATATCTTATAGTGATAAGAAGATTATCTTTCTGAAAATTAAGCTCTTCTCCTTCTTTAGAGAAATATAGTTTCATTAAGAATTGGGTAGAAGCAAATTCTCTTTCTAGGAAATTAGGCTTTTTTATACTTTTTAATACATTTGAAAGCATATGTTCTAGTTCAATAGGATTGGAAAAATTTCCTTGGAATTCAGTAAGAAGTTTGTAGTGACTCTTTTTATTCAGAAATTGTTCAAGAACATCTTCAAATACTTTTTTTTGTTTTTTAGATTCACTAGCAGCTTTTTGAATAAAAATTTCTATTTCAGTTTTCAGATGATTATTAAGACTGTTATAAATCAAATCATAAAGTCTTTTGTAATCATTTATTTTGACTGAAACAAGAGAAATAAGATAATTAGCAAGTTTTATTTTTTCCTCAGAATTTTTATCTGTTAATTTAAAATTTAAGCCAGTAACTTTACTATTTTTAAAGTCATTTCTTTTAGATTTTTCAAAATCTAAAACATAGTCAGTAGTGCTATCTATATCATATTTAATTTTCTTTAGAATATTACGCTCAAAATCGTAAAATCTTTCATACTCGTTAAATCCTAAAGAGTTTTTAAACTCATCAAGAGTTACAATAAATTCTCTTTTTTCTAAGTTTTTAATCATAAAAGAGTAATAAAAATTCTTAGTAAAATTTTCTTGAAATAACAAAGTATTCTTTAAATTAAGAATTTTAAAATCATTTTTCTCTAAAAGAGCATCTTCTAAAAAAGGATTCAAATGAAATTCTATTAAATCATTATTAATTAAATAGTAACTAATAGGTAATAAAGTTCCTCTACTTTCATGAAGAATATAACTAATTCCCTTTTTAACAAATCTATCTAAAAAAGCATCCATGTCATTTTTTAATTTTGGAAGGTCTAGTTCATCAATTTCATAGATGGTTTTCTTTTTACCGAGAAAATCTCTTATAATTTTTTGAAGCAGTATCTTTTCTACTTTTGTATATTTAGGAATAAAATCAACAAATAAACTCATAAATACCCCTATCTTAATAAAAAATATAAAATTTAAAAAAAATTTTAAAAAAATAACCGAATTTCAGACGAAAAAATTAAAAAAAAATTATCAATCAACTGTATGATACACTAATTTATTTAAATTGGCAATAATAATCTAAAAAAAGTAACGAAAATTAAACATAAAAACTGGAAATTTGACAAAAAAATTAAAAAAGATTAAACTTCCAATGTAGATTACACATAAGAGCTCATGTGTAGGATAAAAATGAAATTTAGGAGGAACAGAGTAATGAATAAAATTATGAAGTTTTTAGAGAAGTACTTATTGCCAATGGCTGATAAGTTGGGACAAAACAGATACTTAAACGTTTTAAGAGATGCTTTTATGTTAGCATTTCCACTTACAATATTTGGTTCAATATGTGTAGTTATCGCTAACTTACCTTTCTTGAACAAATTTATGGATGAACCAAGTTTAAATAGTTTTAAAGCTGCATTGAATCCTACTGTAGAATCAAGTCTTGCGATTATGACAGTATTTGTTGTTATAGGTATTGGTTATTATTTACTAACATCTTATGAAGGTGATGGAATATTTGGAAGTGCAATAGCACTAGGAGCTTTCTTTATATTGACACCTTTTAAAGACGGTGCAATTCCTATGGATAGATTAGGTGCAAAAGGAATGTTCGTAGGGATTTTTACGGCTATTGTATCTATAGAAATATATAAAAGAATTATCGCAAAAGGTTGGACAATAAAACTTCCAGATAGTGTACCACCAGCAGTATCAAAATCATTTTCAGCAATGATTCCTGGTTCAGTAACATTATCAATGTTCTTAGTTATAAGAATATTATTCGGATTAACTTCTTATGGAAATATTCATGATTTTGTCTATACAGTTATTCAAACACCACTAGTAGCATTAGGCGGAGGATTACCAGCGACAATAGTGGCAGTACTTCTTATCCAATTATTGTGGTTCTTTGGATTACATGGACAAATTATCATAAATTCAGTTTTAGATCCTGTATGGAATACATTATCACTACAAAACTTAGATGCTTTACAAGCTGGAAAAGAGCTTCCAAATATAATAACAAAACAATTTATCGATACATATACAGTAGGTATAGGTGGGACTGGAATGACTTTAGCAGTAGTTGCTGCAATGTTATTTGTTATGAAAAGTAAACAATTAAGAGAAATAGGTAAAATTGCCGCACCAGCAGGAATATTTAACGTAAATGAGCCTGTAATATTTGGATTACCTATAGTTATGAATCCAATGATATTTATTCCTTGGTTATTAGCACCAGTAGTGGTAGTAATATTCACGTACTTTATGATGGCTACAGGAATAGTACCTCTTACAACAGGAATATCAGTACCTTGGACGATGCCAATATTCTTCGGTGGAATGCTTGCAACTAACTCTATAATGGGTGGAATATTACAAATAATTAACTTCTTTATAGTATTCTTTATATGGGTACCATTCTTAAAAATAATGGATATTCAAAATCTTAGAGCAGAAAAAGAAGTAAAAGTAGAAGGAGAATACGACTTTAGTCTATAATAACTAGCTCCCAAACCCTGCTTTCCTTTGAAGAGATTTGGAGGAAAGCAATTTTACATAAAATATGAGAAGATGGCAATGCCTCTTCTCATTTATAAAATTATAATTGAGATGAAATTAAGGAGTAATAAAATGAAAAAAATATTATTATGTTGTGTATCTGGAATGTCTACAAGTATGCTTGTAAATAGAATGAGAGCAGTGGCTAAAGAGAATAATGTCCCAGTAGAAATAGATGCTGTAGGAGTAGAAAAATTTAATGAAGCAATAAAGACTTATGATGTAGCACTTTTGGGACCTCAAATAAAGTTCAAATATGATGAATTTGTTAAAATAGCGGCAACAGTAAATAAAAAAGTTCAAGTAATTGATTCAGTAGATTATGGAAAAATGGACGGGAAAAAAGTTTTGTCAGATGCCATTAAGTTTATAAAAAGCAGTAATTAGGATTTGAGCAAGACACCTTGTATAGAATCCACCGAAAATATAACGCGAT
>OBMA010001204.1_pt1 | contig 15809 bp, 5 predicted proteins | sample 1539141 | NCBI WGS metagenome assembly OBMA01 (sample SAMEA3991484, study PRJEB22521) | metagenome | biome: anthropogenic terrestrial biome; feature: sewage plant; material: raw primary sludge | place: Sweden | collected 2012-09-26 | reverse complement strand
TGCTCGATGTTGGACAAAAGATGGCCCGTCGTCTTAACCTGTCAATAGATGGTCGAAAAGTGATTGACATGCAGAATCTATGGCTTCCCCCAACGGGTTCTGCTATTGTGAAATTGAATAAAGGTCAGCATGTGGTATCAGCAGAACTATCAGGAGGAGACAATCCGAAACTATTCTATGATCTCATTACAGATCAGACAGTATTTCGTTCACCGGTATCCGAGAGTGTTGATTATACAGTCTTTGCCGGTCATGCAGATGAAGCCATCTCCGCCTATAGAGAAGTCACAGGAGAAGTTCCCATGATGCCTCGTTGGGCTATGGGTTATATCCATTGCCGTGAGCGTTTCAATACACAGCAGGAGATCCTTGACATAGCAAACAAATTCAGAAATGATTCTATCCCGGTAGATGCACTTGTTCAGGATTGGCAGTATTGGGGCAAATATGGTTGGAATGCCATGCGATTTGATGAGGAAAGATACCCGAATGCAAAGAGTATGACCGACAGTCTGCACAAATTAAACTTGCACCTGATGGTCTCAGTCTGGTCGAACACCGAACATGGCACGGAGTGGGGTAAGCAGATGGAAAAAGACGGATATTTCATTTCACAGACCAATTGGATAGATTTCTTCAATCCCAAAGCAGCAGCAGCATACTGGTCTAATTTCAGCACCCGAATGCTCCCTTACGGTATTGATGCCTGGTGGCAGGATGCTACAGAACCCGAAAACGATGACCTCTCCGGTAGAATGGTCAATAACGGAACAACTCCCGGTGAGGTGTACCGAAACACCTACCCATTATTGGTCAACAAAACCGTTTTTGAGGGATGCAGACGTGAGACACCATCACAGCGCACTATGATTCTTTCCAGGTGTGCATTTCCCGGAATACAACGTTATTGTGTAGCCAACTGGTCGGGTGATGTCGGTAATGATTGGGATACCTTCCGTCGACAGATTACTGCAGGCTTGGGGATGATGTCTTCAGGACTACCATGGTGGACTTATGATGCAGGAGGTTTTTTCCGACCGGGCAATAGTCAGTACACCGATACCCTTTATCATGAGCGTATGCTCCGATGGGTACAGACCTCCGTGTTCTTACCCCTGATGCGTGTTCATGGCTATCAGTCAAATACCGAATTCTGGAACTATGGAGCTGACGTCATGAATAAGTCACAGCAGTCATTACGACTCAGATACCGTCTGTTATCCTTTATCTATTCTGAGGCAGCCCGCATCTCCCTGAATGGAGGAACAATGATGCGACCGTTGGTTATGGATTTTCCAGCTGACACAGCTGCTTTGGCACAGAAATGTGAATACATGTTCGGTCCATCGTTACTCGTAGCCCCCATCACCTCATCTCATCCACAGTCATGGTCCGTTTATCTCCCTGAGACAGATGGAGGATGGTATGATTTCTGGAATGGAGAGCGTTATCAGGCCGGCTATTCATCAGTGCCGGTATCATCCGAGCATATTCCTACATTTGTACGTGCAGGCTCAGTGCTGGTATTAAACAACCCGCTACAATCCACTAAATCCGTTAATGACGAATCACTCGAAGTTCGTATCTACAAAGGTTCTGATGGTCACTACACACTCTATCAGGATGAAGGCGACGGATATAATTATGAACAAGGAAAGTACTCCACGATTAAGTTTGAGTGGGATGACAAATCCGGCACACTTCAAATATTAAGTCGTAAAGGAACATTTAAGGGAATGCCTAAGAGTATCAAGATGAATCTTATTGTTGTCAATAAGAACGAAGGCAACGGCATCCATCAGTATAACGGTCGCCAAATCACTTATACCGGTAAAACATTAAAAATAAAACTATAGTCAATAGATCATGAAAAAGATATTATCACTGGCATTTCTGATGTCACTATTATTTTCGTCAACAACATACGCGCAACCCCCTATGATGGGATGGGCTTCATGGAATGCAAACGGCACTGACATCAATGAAACGCTTATCAAGCAGACAGCCAACTATATGGTATCGCTGGGACTCAAGAGTGCGGGGTACAATTATGTCAATATAGACGACGGATATTTTGGAGGTCGTGATGCCAACGGTAATCTTCAGTACAACAGTAACTTTCCAAATGGAATGAAGAGTGTTGCCGACTATATCCACTCTAAAGAACTTTTAGCAGGAATCTATTCAGACATGGGTAGTAATACCTGTTCTATGCTATATGGAAATTATGGAGACAAAGGAAAAGGAGTAGGATTATACGGACATGAGAGTCAGGATCTGAATCTTTTCTTCAACACGTGGGGATATGATTACATCAAAGTGGATTATTGCGGAGGACAGCAACAAGGACTCGACCCCAAGGTGACCTACACGAATGTCTCAAATCTTATCAAGAATCTTGAGACTACACTCGGCAGAGATATCACTTATAATGTATGCCGATGGACATTCCCCGGAACCTGGGTTACTTCGGTAGCCGACTCCTGGCGTATGCATGGTGACATCACCAACACGTATAGCTCCATCAAATCGATCATTGAAGATAACTTATACCTTGCTCCTTATGCCTCATGGGGCCATTACAATGATATGGATATGCTCCAGGTGGGCAGAGGCATGAGTAATGACGAAGAGAAAACCCATTTCGGCTTATGGGCCATCATGGCTTCGCCGCTGATGATAGGATGTAACTTGAATAATGTTCCTATTACCTCTTTGGCCATTATCAAAAACAGTGAGGTAATCGCTGTCAATCAGGATTCACTGGGTCTACAGGGAGAGCTGATAGGTCGTAATGACGATTGTCTAATCGTTGCCAAGCCCATTGAGAAGCGCCACGGTGCCATCCGTGCGGTAGCCTTGATGAATGAGAACACAGTAGCGAAGACCATCCGCGTTAATTTTAAAGACTTATGGATAGGCAGCACCGCAACAGTACGTGATCTATGGAACAAGAAAGACTTAGGTACCTTCACAGATTATTATGAAGTAAGTGTACCAGCCCATGGCACGGCCATGTTGAAGGTTGTCGGTGATACAGCCCTTGATAAGACACATTATCAGGGCGAATATGCCTATATGAACAAATACTCGACACTGACCACAGGAGGAGCACAGTTTGTTCGCAGTCTGGCAACAGCATCAGGAGGTTATAAGATGACATCACTCGGCAAGACCGTCGATAACTGGGCAGAATACCGTGATGTTTACAGCACCAAAGGTGGGAAGTACACACTTCAAATCTATTACTATAGTGAGATCAATCGTTCCCTATATGTCTATGTCAATGGTCGTCGTTATGTCATCAACAGCATGAACTCCGGTGGACTAGATAAGAGAGCAACAGTATCTTTCCCTATCGAATTAAACGCAGGCAACAATGTCATACGTTTCGCCAATCCCACTGCAGCAGCACCTGACATCGATAAGTTTGAACTCATCCCCGACGGTGGTACAGCTGAAAAGGATAATTTTGATATAGAATATACCGAAGACACCTCGAGTGACATGCCACAGATCAGTACAACAGATCAGACCAATGAACATTGGTTCTATATCATGTTCTCCGACGCATCAGGAGTTATCCAGGATATGGGCAATAATACAGACCTGATGACGAAAGGTCTGCTTACCGGTAATACATCACAGATGTGGAAGCTCATCACCAACAGTAAATCTACCAATTCATATAAATATTTTATTGTGAATAAGAACGGTCGTGGAATGGCGCATGTAGCCTCTTCCCAGACCTCCGATGGCTTCTACCAATCAACATCAGACTCATCAAAATGGGCCTCATTCAAGATTGTATCAACAACCAGTGGTGAGTTCAGTCCTTCATTTGAATTGGAACGCGACGGCTCTAACGGACGTCATGTCAATCAGTTTGGTGGTGCCGGTTATGATCATAAGATCAGTGAATGGACTGCCAATGACCATGGTAACCCGTTGCGTTTTGTTACTGCTGCCAGTACCAACACCGTATTCAGCGGCACCCTCTCCATGAAGGTCAACGGTGTCAACAGGTCTACATTAGTCTATGTCCCTTCCAACGTAGGAACTAACCGTCCTCTGCTCATCTCTCTTCACGGCAGATGGGGTAGTGGCAACGACATGAAGAATACAGCCCGCTTTGAGGCAATCGCAGATACCGCCCATTTCATTGTTGCATATCCCGATGGATTGCCTCAGGCAGTTCTAGGAGGTAACACCGGATGGGATGCCGGTGGCTCCACCGATAACGATATAGACTTCTTCAAAGCCATCAGGGACAGTATGTCGGCAAAATATGGAATAGACAGGAAACGAGTTTATATTACCGGATTCTCTTTAGGAGGAATGGAGACATACCATGCAGCGAATGTTGCCGCAGATGACTTTGCAGCATTCGCTTCTTGCAGCGGATATCCTCTGAACGAATATCATCGTTACTACACAGGCTTACGTCCCGTGCCGTTCATGCATATCCATGGAAAAGCCGATGACTTCGTCAAGTACGACTCTGTCGCTATCGTTGTCGACAACTGGGTGGCACGTAATGGCTGTAATCCAGTTCCAGCCGTCACCACAAAGACCGGAGTCTACACAAGAAGTTATTATGCAGCCGACAACGGCGGATTTGATTATCTTTATTACGCACTCGATGGTGCCGGACATGAATATAGAGTATCCGATGCCTTCAATACAAGTAACGAGATGTGGAAGTTCGTCAGTCGTTTCCGCTTAGATGACAACTGTGACCGCACCATGAAATGGAATCCGAATATCCAGATGCAGCAGGCAGGTGTTGTTCCTGCAGGATGGATAGCCAGTGTTGATGGAGTGACGACGAAACCAAGTAAAGGACTAACAACCGGTCCCCGTACCATCTCCTTCAATGCGGGAGGCGACTATAATACCGGTTTCTATTTCTGTACGAACCTCTCAAAGGGTAACATCATCTACGGTTCAGATGTCCAACGTCCCATCCAGTTGAGTGCGGGTACCAATAGTATCTCTTTCAGTATGACTGGCGTCAAGCCTTCAGATATCGATCGCAACGTTGTCTTTACCGCTTACGATCGTAAGACAGGAAAGAGTATCATCAATGACACGATAAAAATAGAGACATGTCTTACCGATAATACCATGAGCCGGAGCACCAGGAAATCATATATGATTACAAAATCCAGCAGCAGTGAATACATGTTTAAGTGGACACTTGATGGAAAGAGTACCGAGGCGGTCATCAGTGGCATCTCATTGAATACGTCGAACTTGATTGTTGACAACATCCCTACAGTTACCAACAGTCAGGTCAATGCCACCACATCCATCTATGATATCAATGGTTTCAAGGTAAAGAAGATGCAGTCGGGTAAGGTGTATATCCTTAATGGCAAGAAGAAAATCATCAAATAATCATGATGATGACTTCGATTTGTAAATAGGTAAAAAAATAATTGGGTGGAGATACTCACGTACTCCCACCCAATAAAACCATACTTACTAACTATTCATAAGTCAAAACCTAATCTGACCTTATGACTTACGTTTGCAAAGGTAATGCTAATCTTACAAATCACCATTCCTCGTAGTTTCATTATTATTCAAAAATGTTGCATTTTTACTTATTCTTATTAATTCTTTGATTCGGATGAAAAAGATGAGACATAATGGATACATAATGAAACATTTCCGAATGAAAAATAAATAAGAATAGAGTATCTTTGAAAAAAATATGAAGGAGGGTATCAACGATCTGATATTTTTCATTTTCGAATTCATCAATATTAATAATTTTGTAAATTAACAAATTACCAATTATAAATGAAAACAAGAATCATCACGATTACTTTGACATCCATGATGTCATTGGCAAGTATGGCTCAGATGCCATACCAGAATCCGCAACTCAGTTCCCAGCAGAGGGCTGAAGACCTAACCTCAAGATTGACCTTAGAAGAAAAGGCCGGTCTGATGTGTGATATATCCCCGGCCATAACACGACTTGGAGTTAAGAATTTCAACTGGTGGAGTGAGGCTTTACATGGATATACTGCAAATAATGACATCACCTGTTATCCGGAGCCTATCGGTATGGCTGCGACCTTTGATGATGCCAGTCTGTATCACGTCTATACTACCGTATCTGATGAGGTACGTGCCCTTTACACCGAACGTATGAAGAAAGGGGAGAGTAACCAGCGTTTCAAGAGTCTGTCAGTATGGACACCAAACGTGAACATCTTCCGTGATCCACGTTGGGGTAGAGGCCAGGAGACATACGGAGAAGATCCATACCTGACATCCAGGATGGGTGTACAGGTTGTGAAAGGTCTGCAAGGCCCGGAAACAAGCAAATACCGTAAGTTGCTCGCCTGTGCAAAACACTTTGCTGTTCATAGTGGACCCGAATGGAGCCGTCACGTCATGAATGTGAATGATGTAGACCCACGCGACCTTTGGGAGACCTATCTTCCTGCATTCAAGTCGTTGGTTCAGGATGCTGATGTACAAGAGGTGATGTGTGCCTATCAAAGATTAGATGATGATCCATGCTGTGGAAATTCACGTCTTCTCCAACAGATCTTACGTGATGACTGGGGCTTCAAGCACCTGGTTGTTTCCGATTGCGGTGCTATTGCCGATTTCTGGCAGAATCATAAGATTTCAAGTGATGCCACTCACTCAGCAGCAAAAGGAGTATTGGCCGGTACTGATGTAGAGTGTGGTTTTGGTTACGCCTACATGGATCTGCCTAAAGCCGTTGCTCAAGGACTTATCTCAGAGCAAGAGATTAACAAACATGTCATCAGACTGTTAAAAGCCCGTTTTGACCTAGGTGAGATGGACGATCCTTCCATCGTAGAATGGACTAAGATCCCTGCATCCGTTGTAGACAGTAAAGAGCACAGACAGCTGGCGTTACAGATGGCTTGTGAGTCAATGACACTGTTACAGAACAATAAGGATATTCTTCCTCTCAATAAGAACATGAAGAAAATAGCTGTTGTCGGACCAAATGCCGATGATGAAGCCATGTTATGGGGTAACTATAATGGAAAACCATCAGCGACCACCACGGTACTTCAGGGCATCCGTAATAAGGTAGGTGCCGATAAGGTGATTTACGACAGAGCATGCGACTTGGTGAATGATAAGATGGACGAGTCTCTGATGGCTCAATGTTCAGCTGACGGGAAACGTGGTTTTAAAACAACCTATTGGAACAATACCAAAATGAGCGGTGACCCTGTCATCACTGAAAATCATACCGAAGCCCTCCAGCTGACTACGATGGGACAGCACACCTTTGCTGAAGGCGTGAAGATGAAAGAGTTCTCTGCAAAGTATGTAGCTGATTATAAAGCAGAAAAATCCGAAGAGATCTATCTGAAGTATTCTGCAACAGGTAAATATACCATCAAGGTGAATGACAGCATCATGGGCAAACATGACAGCTGGCGTTCTCTCCAGTCAAGATTACCTATCATAGTAGAGCAAGGAAAGAGCTATCGTATCGAAATGGATTTCACAACAAACGACAATCAGGCAAGTCTTGAACTCAACCTATGCCGTGAGCTGCCTTTCGACTATGCAGCATGTGCCAAGAAGGTTAAAGATGCCGACGTGGTTATCTTTGTCGGTGGACTCTCAACGAAACTCGAAGGTGAAGAGATGCCTGTAGAGCTGCCGGGATTTAAAGGCGGCGACCGTACAGACATAGAATTGCCGAATGTTCAGCGTGAGACCATCAAAGCTCTCAAGGCAGCAGGAAAGAAGGTTATCTTCGTCAACTGTTCCGGCTCAGCTGTCGCATTGGTTCCTGAGACACAAAGTTGCGAAGCCATTCTTCAGGCATGGTATGGTGGTGAAGAGGGAGGAGCAGCCGTTGCTGACGTACTCTTTGGCGACTATAACCCAAGCGGCAAGCTGCCTATCACCTTCTATAAGAGTATGAAACAGTTGCCTGACTTCTCAAGCTACTCTATGAAAGGCAGAACCTACAGATATATGAGCGATCCACTCTTCCAGTTCGGCTACGGACTAAGCTATACGAAGTTTAAGTTTGGTAAGGCTATGATCACCAATGGTGGCGATATGGCAAAGAACATCATTATCCCTGTTAAGAATATTGGCCGTCGTAACGGTACAGAGATCGTACAGGTATATGTTCGCAAGGCTGATGACAAGAGCGGACTCCTGAAGACACTGAGAGGATTCAGCAGAGTAGACGTCAAGAAGGGTGAGACCAAGTCAGTAACCATCAACCTGCCTAAGACAGCATTCGAGTTCTTCGACAGCAAGACAAACACGATGCGCACCTTACCGGGAGATTATGAGTTGTACTACGGTAACAGTTCAGCAGACAAAGATCTTCAGAAGGTCATCGTAAATCTATAAACAAATATATCTAATAATAAAAGCGGTCCATTACAACGGGCCGCTTTTATTATTTCTTGTTACTTCTGAATATTCTCGGGTGGTCCCAGATACGACCTTTCCATTCCCCCAAGATTGACAATCATCTTCTCAAAGATAATACCTCTTGAGACAGGACGAATAATCAGTTCATGTTCTTTTGACAGATCAGCACGGAAGGGCAGTTGTACATTACTGTCGATGATACGTCTGCTATCAAAGAATCCCTCACTGATATTTTTCTTTCCACCCATGACATCCACCCTGACAGGCGTGCAGCCATCAAGGCTGATCTCATAATAGATACCCTCCCCGCAAGTATAATCGAGCATAGGCGAGATCATGATGTGCACGTCAGCATTGTAAGCCGTTGAAGAGGTGGTGAACTTATACTTCAATTCAGAGCCGATAACAGGCTTGTTTGTAGGCAGTAGTGTTACGCCAGAGAGCGTCTTTCCGAAATATGGAATCACATTCCATTTCACGCCATCCACGGCATTTGCCTCCTGGTAATGTTCCGCCTCAATAGAAACAACATCTTTCGTATCAGGTAATCCTGAAGACACAACACTCGGGTTCTTATCCACCTTAGGCATGACGTTAAAACGAGGATTATCCCAACCCCTGTAGCCGATATGCGTCTGGTCCATCATGTGTTTCCATTTTCCCCCACAGAGGGTGTCATTATAAAACTTACATAGTTCGGCATCCTTCTTAAAGTAGTTTGCCGTACCGATGCTGTCACCTGTTGCTGCCGCATAATACATCTGATACAGGTTCGTATAAGCACGAACAGGGAAGAGAATCAGTTGCATGTACGAGTCCTTATATTGTGGAGTCAGATGGGCATACTGTTTCTCAGCATCGTTACGCAAAGTCATAAACTCCTTGAGAACCGTCTGGAACTCGTTGTAGTTTGTCAGGCTGTACACGTTCTTATCCATCAACTCAGGAGTGATACGATAAGCGTACTTACACTGCAGGTTGAGTAAACGTGCCGCTTCATCACCATTTTCAACGCCGAAGGTAGAACGACAGAAATTAACCGTATGCTGATAGAGATTCTGTGGGTTGTATCTCTTCGGGTTCCAAGCCATATCAAACCAGAACTGGATAGGATACTCCATCGGTTTTAAGTCACCCACATTCACGATCCAGAGTTTGTCCACGCCATTTTCGTAAGCCATGTTCATGTCACTCCATACTCTCTGTATCTGACTGACATTGAGCCAGCGGTAGCTGCGTGGTCCACCCACATAATCATAATGGTAATAGATGCCATAGCCACCTTTTCTCTTTGCCGAGTCGAGTGGTGGGAGCATGCGAATGCTACCCCAGTTATTGTCACATAACAGCAAGGTGATATCCTCAGGCACTCTCATACCCTTATTGTAATAATCCTGCACCTCCTTATACAAAGCCCATACCTGAGGCACCTGATCAGCGCTGACGCCACGTTCCTCACTGATAATCTTGCGTTGGTCAGCAATGATTGTCTGAAGCAGACTGATATTGCTTGATTCGCTCATCGGCATATCGCCATCACCGCGCATACCTATCGTGATGAGATCCTCGGTATTCTTATTTCGTCTTACGCCGCCGGCCCAGAACTTCTCCAGGTTCTTGGCATTGACAGAATAGTCCCATTTATACTCATTGTTATCCCGTCTCGACTGGAAATTCTGTGCTTCCTTACTCGGGTCGTCACTATGGTTATGCCACTCCTTCTGCGAGCGACTCATCGGTTCGTGATGGCTGGTACCAATGATAACTCCCATATCGTCTGCCGTCGTGCCGTTGAGTGGGTCGTCGGCATAAAAGGCACTGTTCCACATCGCCGGCCATATATAATTACCCTTCAGTCTGAGGATAAGCTCAAAAACCTTTGCGTAAAATTGATGGTTAAAATCACCGAACCGTACTTTTGCCCAGTTGCCCAGTGCCGGCCATTCATCATTGAGGAACAAGCCGCGATAGCGCACCTGCGGTTCACCATCCGTATAATTACCGTTCTTAATAAAGATCTTCTGATGCTGTTGAACAGGTACATCAGCCCAATAGTACCAAGGAGAGACACCGAGCTGACGTGACAACTCATAGACACCATACACCGTACCCCGTTTATCGCTACCGGCTATCACCAGTCTGTTATCTACCGTCGTGATGATATATTTCTCCACTTTGCCTTTGAGTTCATTCCCGTCAATCTTTCCCTCTTTGATCAGCTTGTCAACAAAGGAACTGTGACCGGCAGTACCAATCACGATACGAGTCGTTTTAGATATCGAATTGACGATAGCAGGTGAAACGCCACAAACACTTTTAAAATCCTTTTGCAAGTTGTTTGTAGCTATCAGAGCCCCTTTTAAATCATTTTGATCGATCGTAATGTTAAAAGGCGCCCCCTTTGTGAGGACCATGTCACCGGCTGTGAAGTTCACAAACTGGTCTGCCGCACCAACGCATAACGATAACAGAGATGCGAAGAAAAGCGATGTTAGTTTTAATTTGATATTCATAGGTATTACAATTATTTCTTTGAGATGGTCGCAACAGCAGGCTTACGACCGAATTTGACCGAGTAGAGATCAGCCGTTCCTGAGGGACAGTTATACTTGATATAAACATCATGCTGCCCATAGGTGGCTGCGATGGACGCTTTGATCTTTGTCAGTCCATTCACCTTTGCTGCTGGAATATTTACCGTGGCAATCTTACGACCTTTGCGACCGATATCATCGATCCATATCTCAAGGCTGCACATCTCTGTAGCCGAAGCCGACACCACAATAGCTGTGGCAGGAGCCGTTGCCGAGCCTAGATCCAGACCGCCGAGCATGAGCCATCCACCCTTGTTTGTGGTGTTACTAACTGTATTCCAGAAGGTATTGGTCTTAGTAGCTACCCCGAAGGCATTCAGATAACTGACGGTCGGCTGTTCGGTGAAAGCATCGTTAAAAGAGAAAGAGTCAAAGTCGGCAATTACATTTTTAGTGTATAGTCCATTGCTGTTGCCAACCCAGCTGTTATAATTCATCTGACTTTGATCCAGACTAGTCACATCCACCGATCCCATACTTTTCCAGCTACGTTTATCCTTGCTGTACAGGCCTTCGATAATATGCTCCTTCCGGATCAGTTTAAGCCACAGTTCATTACCTATTGTATTGTTAACCTCAAAAACGCTACTATTGAATCTGAACGTAATTTTCTTCCCCTGATGGTAAGCGCTGACCAGCGCCACAGTTGATGACTGGTTGCCATTTGTAATATACAGACCGGCTTCATCGCCCTCACTCTTGGCGTTCGCATCCACGTGCGTCACCACCGTTGAATAGTGGGCAGCATCCTTCTGAAGGAGATGGGCGGAACCGTTACCCGGAGTCAGACGTAACCATCCCTTGCGTGCCGTCAACGAGAAGCATTTTGATGCTTCAGCATTCAGAAAATACCAACATAGATTAAGTTTCGGCTCAGAGAAAGCGTCTGATGAGGGCAGGCAAGAATGGACCCCGGAGTTACTCAACTTAGGAGAGAGTAGGGCCGCGGAGGTAGGAGCAGAGGCGATAGGCTTTCCATTTTCATTCCACATCACCTGATGCAGCATGCACTGGCGTCCCTTACCACCCCAGTCACCGCTTGAAGTTCTCTCATAACAGTGTGACAGGCACCACCAAGTGCCGTCAGCCAGTTCAAAGGGCTGTGAAGCATGATTGGGCGAGCCCAGAGAGAGACTTCTGTCCTTCACGTCAGCAAAGAAGTTTCCCAGTTTCTGCCATTGCGTAGAGTCGGCGTGCAGGTCCTTCGTCCTTAACGCCCATTGTCCACCGGCCACGTTACCGGCAATGATATAGTAATACCATCCGTTGCGTTTACACATCACAGGTCCTTCGGCCCAAGAATATTTCCCGTCACGGTTCACCCATTCAAGGTTGATGGCATCACCGGTAAGGTGACCGTCGTGTCCCACCTGCTGAATCTTATTGGTAAACTTACCGTTTTTGATCAGCATATATGGAGTACCGTCATCATCCACAAAGATTGAGTTGTCATAACCGATAGCCCCTGTTGTTACTGTCGTCTTCACCTTGACGGGTGTCGACCACGGTCCGTAGGGCGATTTTGCCTTAGTGAAATACTGTCCGCCACTCGCTGTATTTGAGAAGTAAAGCCAATATGAACCATAGAATTTCGTGATCGCCCCTTCCCATAATCCATTTCCTGGAGCATCACTCACCAGTCCGTTCCATGTAGGCTGCACAGCACGGCTGATCACCTCCCAATGTACAAGATCTGTCGAATGATAGATGGCACAATAAGGAGTGAAGTGGAAACTTGATCCGCATGCATAGAAATCATTTCCATCTTTCAACAGCGTGATATCCGGGAAGTCGGATGGAATGACAGGGTTCATGTACGTGGAGACGACAGAGTATGCTGAATCCGGGTAGGAGATTGTTTCTGCCTGGGCAGACATGGTGGTCATGAGCAACATCATGAATACTGACTTGAGTGATTTCTTTTTCATTCTACTGATTTTTCGACAAAGCTACTGCATTATAATTATGTGGACCCTTCGGGATGTTTCAATAGTGTTTTCTTTTGTATTTTATCCGTTTCAATATCTTTTCTATTTGTTTCATCAGATTTATGCAACCCTTTGCATAAAAGAAAATTAGCTCATATACAGTAGATTAAATTAAATGTTTTACTTTTGCAGCATTATAACCATAACTATTAACTATTTTTGAAAAATGAGATTACCTATCTTTAAGAACAGGCTGTTGGCAGTCATGTTTCTCTTTTTATTTTCTATGACGGCCATCTCCCAACGGCTACAGCAACCACTGGGGAGAGGAGTCGTGGCAGTAAATAATGGCACGAGTGTGTTAGTGACATGGCGCAAGTTAGCCCAGGATCCGGAACAAACTACTTACAACCTCTATCGCCGTCCGATCGGTTCGACGGTCTATTCTAAAGTCAACACTGCTCCGATCACAAAGACCAACTTCTCTACCACCACATCTGTCATTCCACTCAATTCAGAGCTGGCAGTGTCAGTCATCAACAATGATACTGAGAGCGGGAAGAGTGACAGCTTTGTTTTCAAGTCACAGCCTTTTCGCAGTGTGTTCATGAACATCACTTATAGCAACACCTTGTCGCCGACAGACTATGTGACCAAGTTTGTGTGGCCTGCCGATCTTGACGGTGACGGAGAGTATGACTATGTCGTTGACCGTCTGTCAACAACAGATGCATCCACCCGTTCACATAAGATAGAGGGATATCTGCGTGACGGTACATATCTCTGGACGGTCGATGTCGGCCCGAACGTACTGATAGACCAGGGGCAGGATGATATGGTGCTGGCTTACGATATGAATTGTGACGGTAAGGCCGAAGTGGTGATCAAAAGCAGTGACGGTACCCGCTTCTGGGATCACGACAATATGACGTGGGGAAAATATCTGAAAGGTAGCAGCAACGGAGATACCGACAATGACGGCATCATCGATTACACCGCTCAGAATGTGAAGAACCCTCCTTATTACATAACGGTCATCAATGGACTCACCGGTGCGGAGATGAATAGTATTGAGATGCCCTATAACGAGATGCACGATGGCTCGGATCAATATACCCGAACAAACAAAAGTTCATATATGGGAGATGGTTATAACATGATCAACGGTCACATGGGTGTATGTTATCTCGATGGAATCCATCCATCGGTAGTCATGGAGTACCTTGACCGTACCACAGATGGAACCCATCATAATTACTGTACAGCGTGGGGGTACAACTTCAATGGCAATCTTGCCACTGACTGGGTACAGCGTTATACCACCTGGAGTCGTAATGACAAGTCCCCCTGGCCGGCAGAGTTTCATATGATCAGAATCTGTGACTCCGACCTTGACGGAAAAGATGAGATGGTCGAAGGAGGCTACACCCTCGATGACAATGGGAAGATGCTTTTCAGTGCCGGCATCGGTCACGGTGACCGTTTCCGAACAGGCGATATCAACCCCGACCGTCCCGGATTAGAGACTTACGCTATCCAGCAGAGCAGCCTTCTCGGTCAACTCTTATATGACGCGAAGACAGGAAAGCACATCAAAGAGTGGTACCTCGGAAGTGTTTCCGACGTAGGTCGTGGCGAGTGTATGGATGTCGACGCCTCTCACAAAGGTTATGAGATATTCAGCACGATGGCCAACTTATACGACTGCGAGGGAAATGTCGTTACCTCCGGTGATACGCCTTTCCCAACCGAAGGAATCTGGTGGGATGGTGAGCTCGACCGTGAGATGCTCTCAGCCAAAGACGGAAACGGTTTTAATGCGATGGTCACCAAGTACAATCAGAACCGTTTGATACAGTTTGCCAGCGAGAGTGGCTGGACGGCGAGTGCAGCTTACGGTTGCCGTCCTATGTTCTTCGGCGATATCATCGGCGACTGGCGCGATGAGGTCATTCTGAAGAAAGGTGATGCCTCCAGTTCTACCGGAATTATCGGTTACACCACAGATTACGCCACCGACTACAGCATCTATTGTCTTCAGCAGGATCCATCCTATCGCATGGATTGTACGACAAGAGGCTATTACCAGAGTCCGATGACCGATTTCTATCTCGGTTACGATATGCCACAGCCACCGTTGCCACCGTCGATGGTGACCGACTTACGATGGGGTAGTGGTACCGACTGGAACAGCACCTCAGAGAGCTTCAATACCTACGATTACAGCGCAGCTGCCAGATTCGAGAATGGTAAGAGCATCTTGTTTGATATCAGCGGAAGCAACGCCACGGCTATCAACATCTCATCAGACATAGCACCCTCCGTCGTTTACGCCATGTGTCCTCTCGGCCATGACTATACATGGACCGGCACCGGCAAAATCAGCGGAACGATGAACCTTTGGAAATCGATGAATGGAACGCTGACAGTCAACAAAGACCTTGATTACACCGGTACGACCGTCATCAGTGAAGGTACGATGGCTATCAACGGCAAGCTCGCCAGCCGTCTCGACCTTCGTGCCAAAGGCACACTCGCAGGCAATCCTATCCTCAACGATACCACACTCTTCGAAGGAGCACTCAACTATGAAGGCTGCCGCCTCGCACCGGGAACCACTGACGCCCCTTACGGTGTCATCACCTCCGGCAAGAGTATGACCCTTCCGGGAAATGTCTATCTCGAAGAGAACCTCCAGACAGAAGGAACCGTCAGATGCGACCTGCTGAAGGTCAACGGCGACCTTACCCTGAATGGTATCAATACCTTTACGATGATTCCTGCCGAAGTCAAGTCGAATGCAGGCGAATATATTCTTGCCGAATGTACCGGCACACTAGATCGGAAGAGCGTCGTGTAGGGAAAGAGTGTTCAGAGC
>OBMA010001203.1_pt1 | contig 15809 bp, 10 predicted proteins | sample 1539141 | NCBI WGS metagenome assembly OBMA01 (sample SAMEA3991484, study PRJEB22521) | metagenome | biome: anthropogenic terrestrial biome; feature: sewage plant; material: raw primary sludge | place: Sweden | collected 2012-09-26 | reverse complement strand
ACTAGGGCTATCCAGTAAGGCTATAAAGTAGCGCTATAAAATAGTGGAAAATTGCCTTGCGATTAGGCAGTCAAACCCCCATAAAAAGCTGATAATCGATTGTCAGCTTTTTTTATTTTTTATCATTTTTATAAGAATGCGCCTATGCTTACGCCAAAATTTGATGAACTTGTAAAACAACTCAAAGTACTACCTGGGGTCGGACCCAAATCTGCCCAGCGGATGGCACTGCATTTGCTTAGCTATAAGCGCACGCAAGGTCAAGCATTGGGCGAAGCCTTGATTGTGGCGATGCATGATATCAAGCAATGCCAAGTATGCCGTGGTCTATCCGATGAGGATATTTGCCCTGTATGTAGCGATCCGCGCCGCAATGAGCGCGTGCTTTGTATCGTAGAGACGGCAGCAGACATGATGGCAATCGAGCAAACCGCGAATTTTAACGGTAAATACTTTGTGCTTGGCGGGCATTTATCACCCATTGATGGCATTGGCGTGGAGCAGCTCGGCATCAATCAGCTAATTGGGCTGTTAAAGCAACACCAAGCCGCGCAAACCCCGGTGGAAGAAATCATCTTGGCAACCAGTACCACGGTAGAAGGGCAAACCACCGCGCATTTTATCAGTGAAGCGGTCAAGCCTTACGTCACCCATATCACCCGGATTGCCCAAGGGATTCCGATGGGCGGCGAGCTTGAGTATTTAGATAGCATGACACTGGGTCAAGCCCTACAAAATCGTGGACGGTTATAAAATCTTTTCATCAGTTTGACAAGACAAAATCCTAGATTCATCATAAAATACGCTTAAATTATCCGTCCACAAGACCCAAGTTATGCTCATCCAAAATCCGTTAAGCCCAGCCCAATTACAACAACTTCATGACTTGCCAATCCATTGGGTGAAAACTCAGGACGCGCTTTTTGCCCTGCTCGATGACCTAGAGCAAGTCGATACCATTGCGTTAGACACTGAGTTTATCAAGCGCGACACTTTTTTTCCCATTCTTGCGCTCATTCAAATCAATACAGGCAAAGCGATTTATTTGATTGACGCGCCCAAGCTGTATTTAGAAGAATTTTGGGAAGTGTTAGCGGATATACCTACCGTGGTATTACATGCGTGTGGCGAAGATTTGGGGATTTATTATTTACTCTCCAACTTGCCTGCGCTGCGTAATGTGTTTGATACCCAAATTGGTTTGGGTTTTTTGACCGGTGAAAACTCCCTTGGCTATCAAAAATCGCTGCAAGAAACAATTGCTGTGCATGTGGATAAAGGTGAAAGCCAATCTGATTGGTTGCAGCGGCCATTAACGCCTGAGCAAGAAAGCTATGCGGTAGACGATGTGCGTTATTTATTGCCGATGTTTGTTGCCATCAAAACACAGTTGACCGAGCAAGGTTTATGGCAATACGCGGTTGAAGACTGTCAAAGCTATACCCAAGAAATTTTTGCCAACTTTAGCACGCCTGATAACGCCTTGTACTTGAGTGTCGCTGATTACCGCGATAATCGCGAGCAGCTGGCGATGCTGCAAACTCTGTGCGAATGGCGCGAACAACTTGCCAAATCAATCAATAGACCACGCACTTTTATCCTGCGCCCGCAGGCGCTCCGTGAAATCATCGAAAAACCGCCCTTTAGCATGAAGCAGCTAAGTTTTACCAGTATCAAGCCCAATGTGATTCGCATGTATGGGCAAGAGATTTTGACGCTGATTGATAAGGTACGAAAAGAAGATGACGCGTCCTATCCAGCTCTTTTGCCTTTACCGTATCGCAGTCTGTCTAGCGATGTGCAAAAACAACTGGAAAAAGCCATCAAACAGCATGGGCAAACCCTGTCAATTGATGAGACAGTATTGATGCGAAAAAAATGGCTGTCAGAGCTGTATGCTTATGCCGTCGCAGCAGAAAAACCGGCATTAAGCCCTTGGCTGAGTGGCTGGCGCAAAGCGTGGATTATGGCAGAGATTTTACCCATTTTAGATACGGTGATTGCCAACAACCCGCCATCTAGCGAGCATGAAACGACCGCTGAATAAATAAAAAATCCCACCGCTGAGTGGGATTTTTTACTACTAAATGGCTTAAAATAAACCGATTAAAAATAAACAGGTTAAAAATAAACCGCTTAAAACGAACCCAACATGGTACCCAAAACAATCACCACCGTCACCGCAATCAGCGGAATTGCCATCGTCACCATGGCGACATCTTTATAAGATTGCTTATGGGTCAAATGGCAAATGGCAAATAACGTAATCACCGCACCACTATGGGGTAGCGTGTCTAAGCCACCTGCTGCCATCACTGCGACACGATGCAATAACTCAGGATTTATCCCATGCGCCACTGCCTGCGCCAAATATTCTTTGCCTAAAATGGGCAGCGCGATACTCAAGCCGCCAGAAGAAGAACCGGTAATGCCCGCTAAGGTAGTCATAGCCACGGCTTCTGAGATTAATGGGTTATTGGGTGATAGATTTAACACGCTATCACGTAACACCGCAAAACCCGCCAATGTCGCAATCACCGCACCATAACCGACTTCTGAGCCTGTATTAAAAATAGGCAACATGGAGCTGTAAGTGCCTTTATTAAGACTGTGTTGCAAGTTCGTCCATTTGCCCAAGCGCAGCACAATCAGGGCAATAATCGCCGTGACTAAAGCGATAATGATTGACCAAAGTCCCAAAGCACCCTTGATATCCAAGTCTTTAAACTGCGCTTGCAGTGCAGAGAAATCCATATTCGGAAAAACCGCATCGTTAACAAGGCATTGATGCCGATGACCAACACCAAAGGAATCATCGCTACCATAAAAGAGGTGTGATGGGGGTCTAGGTTATCAGCATGCAGCTCATCATCTTCATGAATACCATATACGGTGAGTGTTGATTGAGGTTTACTCTGCGATTTCACCATTCTCATAGCTTGAGATATCAGGGCAAGAACAGATTAAGTTTTTGTCGCCATACACATCATCGATACGGCTCACCGATGGCCAAAACTTATTGTCGCGTACATAGGCGAGCGGATAGGCAGCTTCTTCACGGCTGTATGGACGATCCCAGTCACCTGTCACCACCTGTGCGGTGTGTGGTGCGTTCACTAGTGGGTTGTTATCTGCTGGCCAGTCGCCGTTTTTAACTTTCATCGCCTCAGCTTTGATTTGAATTAAGGCTGAAATAAAGCGGTCTAGCTCTTCTTTGCTTTCTGACTCAGTGGGCTCAATCATCAAAGTACCTGCCACGGGGAAAGACATGGTTGGCGCATGAAAACCATAATCCATTAAGCGTTTGGCGATATCAACTTCGGTGATGCCTGTTTCGGCTTTTAGTGGGCGGATGTCAATGATACATTCATGGGCGACGCGACCATTCTCACCACTATAAAGTACAGGGTAATGGTCTTTTAATTTCATGGCGGTGTAATTGGCATTTAATAATGCAGCTTGTGTCGCTTGCACCAAGCCATCACGACCCATCATGGTGATATACATCCATGAGATAGGCAAGATGCTGGCTGAACCAAACGGGGCAGCCGATACCGCACTCATGCCATCTTGTGCATCGGGCACTGCAGATACGACGTGGTTGGCAATAAAAGGCGCTAAATGTGATTTCATGCCGATAGGACCCATGCCAGGACCGCCGCCGCCGTGTGGAATACAGAAAGTTTTGTGCAAATTCATGTGTAGGATGTCAGCACCGACATCCGCAGGCTGCATCATGCTGACCTGCGCGTTCATGTTAGCGCCATCCATATACACTTGACCGCCGTGTTGATGAATCAAGTCACAGATATCACGGATACCTTCTTCAAACACACCGTGTGTCGAAGGGTATGTAATCATCAAGGCGCCCAGATTGTCGCTGTATTTTTCCGCTTTTTGGGTCAAGTCGGCAATATCAACGTTACCACGCTCATCGGTGGCTACCACGACGACTTCCATCCCCATCATTTGTGCCGTGGCAGGATTGGTGCCGTGTGCGGAGCGCGGAATCAGACAGATATGACGGTTAGGTTGACCTAAGCTTTCATGATAACGACGAATCGCCAATAGACCCGCGTATTCGCCTGAAGCGCCTGAATTTGGCTGCATAGAGATAGCATCAAACCCTGTGATGGCTTTGAGCTGCTCTTGCAAGCCTTCAATCATTTCAATATAGCCGCCCACTTGTTCACGTGGCGCAAATGGGTGCACATTGGCAAATTCATTCCAAGTAATCGGTAGCATTTCGCTAGTGGCGTTAAGTTTCATCGTACAGCTACCCAGCGAAATCATACTGTGATTCATCGCCAAGTCTTTGTTTTCTAGCTTTTTCAAATAACGCAGCATTTCATGTTCGGTGTGATAACGATTAAACACAGGATGGCTTAAAATCGCATCGGTACGTAGCAATGACGCTGGTAAAGACAAGCTAATATCATCGGATAATTGAGCGGCTACGCCTGTAAATAACTGCGTGAGTACACCAAAATCTGCCGCATCACTGGTTTCATTAAAGGCAATGGCGATATGGCTATCGTCTACTTTGCGCAGGTTATAGCCGATATTGAGGGCATTTTGATAGATTTGCTCAGTTTGACCTTGGGTATTGACCAACACGGTATCAAAAAACTGCTCATGCACAATCGACATGCCAGCTTGTTTGATGGCTTGGGCAAAAGCGCTTGCCAACGCATGAATGCGGGTGGCGATACGTTTCACGCCTTCAGGACCATGATACACCGCATACATCCCTGCCAAATTGGCCAGTAACACTTGCGATGTACAAATATTTGAGTTGGCTTTTTCGCGGCGGATATGTTGCTCACGGGTTTGTAGTGCCATACGCAAGGCTTGTTTACCTTGAGCATCCACCGATACGCCAATGATACGACCTGGGGCAGAACGCTTGGCACTGTCCTTAAAGGCAAAATAAGCCGCGTGTGGACCACCAAAGCCCATCGGCACGCCAAAGCGCTGGGTGTTGCCCAGTGCCACATCCGCACCCATACTGCCCGGTGATTTAAGAAGTACCAGACTCATCACATCAGCGGCAACAATTGTCTGCGTGCCTTTGGCTTTGACTGCACTGATGATATCAGTTAAATCAACCACATCGCCTTGCGCGCCCACATATTGGAAAATCGCGCCAAAGAAATCGCCATTCTTGGCAACGTCAAAATCACCGACCACTATCTCCCAACCAAAATACTTGGCACGGGTTTTGATGACATCTAAGGTTTGAGGATAGATACGGCTATCAACAAAAAATTGATTAGATTTACTTTTACCCACGCGTTTTGCCATCGCCATCGCTTCAGCCGCCGCCGTCGCTTCATCAAGCAAACTTGCGCCCGCCAATTCAAGACCTGATAAGTCAATACAAACTTGTTGGAAGTTGAGTAATGCCTCTAAACGACCTTGGGCAATCTCCGCTTGATAAGGGGTATAAGCCGTGTACCAGCCTGGGTTTTCAAGCACATTGCGCGCAATGACAGCAGGTAGGCGAGTCGGATAATAGCCTAAGCCAATATAGCTTTTATTGACCTTGATTTTATCCGCCAACCCGCGCAACTTTGCCAAGGCATCATGCTCAGTCATACTCAGGGGTAAATCTAACTCTTTGCTAAGACGTACAGAAGCTGGCACCGTCTGTTCAATAAAGCTTGCCATGCTGTCAGCGCCGACGGCTTTTAGCATCGCTTCTTTTTCATCTTGGCTAATACCAACATGACGATGAATAAATTCTGATGATTGGAATAAATCAGCAAATGATTGAAAAGACGGTTGACTCATTCAAGTTTCCTTTAGCGTCTGATAAAACATTGAAAAAAAATAGCAGGTTTTGCCATGGCTAACCTGACAAATATCGGTTGAATGGATAAAAATTACACTTTAACGATATTACACCTTAACGATAAAGCGCTCACGCTCAAAACGATATTGCTCACTATAGATACCACGCTCGTCGCGCTCACCGGCAGCAATCACCATACAAATATGCTGGTGGTCATTTAGGTCAAGCAATTTTTTGAGTTGTGGCTCATCAAATCCCCCCATCGGACAACTATCAAAACCGTGGGCACGGAAAGCAAGCATCAAATTCTCGGCAGCCAGTGACGTGCTAATGAGCGCCCAGTTTTTGAGATCGTCAGCATCATAGATGGGGTCAACCATCGCCCCTCTGACTTTGCGCGTGGCTTGCGTCAGCGCCCATTTGGCAGGGGTGAACACATTCATCACACCGCGCGTCATGGTCAGCGGAATAAGTTTGCCATAATAATCTTGCACGGGTTTTGGTACAGGTTTGACAGGAAAATACTTGATATTGTCTTTGGCATGTTGACGCCACGTGTCAGTACGAGCGACCACGACAATCAGCTTATTGGCGGTTTTTGCTGCATTTTGGCTCATACAATAGGTCACAGTTTTTTGGCGTTTTTCTTCTGATTCAATCACAAAAAATTGCCAAGGCTGTAAATTACTTGAGCTAGGCGCTAACATCGCCATATCAAGACAGGCATTGAGCACCTCATCACTGATGGGCGTTTTGGTAAAGCGTCGTACCGAACGGCGAGTGCTCACCACCTCATAAAAACTGGCTTGTTTTGGGTCAGCAAGCGGGGTAAGTGTTGACATAGCAGCTCTCAAGTTAACAAAATAAAGGATGCATTACAGTGAATTGATAGGACAACAGGCTAAGATAATCACGCGATTACCTTAGCTAGGCTCTATAACGACGATTAGATAAAGACTATGAGATAAAGATAATTAAATACTATCTTGGTACTCGTCTGCGTCCATCAAGCCTTGGTAATCATCGGCATTGTCTGGTTTGATTTTAAAGAACCAACCTTCGCCATAAGGGTCTTCATTAATGGTTTCTGGCGCATCTACCAAGGCTTCATTGACCGCTAGGATTTCACCAGCGATGGGCGCGTATACATCCGAGGCAGCTTTCACCGATTCGACCACGGCAATTTCAGCATCCACGTCAACGTGTTCACCCACTTCAGGCAATTCAACATATACAATGTCACCGAGCAAGTCTTGGGCGTGGTGAGTAATACCCACGGTGATAGTGCCGTCTTCTTCTTGGCGTAACCATTCATGACTGGCCACATATTTTAAATCTGCTGGAATATTGCTCATAACTATTTTCCTCAAAGCGAAAGTAGGGGTGAAAATAAAAGGCTGTTAGCCAAGCAGTCGCACTTGGCGCCTTTTTACTAAACATTTTTAAAAGCCTAATAATTTAACAAACATTTTAAAAGCTAAGTAATTTAACAAACTGAGTAACAAAAATTTGGTCGATACAATGTATATCGACCAAATCTAAAAATAACTTAGCGGTTTAACCCATTCAAAAAGTGAATCGGATTAAATAGCATTACATACAAAGTTATAATCACGACCTTGTGAGGTCACGGTTAACGCCCCTTCTGCACCTTTAACGCCCCAATCATACACAGTGGTTTTGGTGGCATTTGACAGGGTATAGCGGTTACCCGAACCTGATACATCTTGTTTTAATACCATCGCTGCTTGGTTTAGACCGAGCATTGGCGAGGTGATTTTTAAATTAGCGACATTGCTGCCGTTTTCTTGACCATAGAATGCCACAACTTCAGTGTTATTGTCACATTTAAAGGTTTGTGAATTGGCTTGAATTGCCAACACTTGTGATGGACTAGGCTGTGCCACTGGGGTTGAAGTACAGGCCGCCAAACTTGCCAAAAACGGTACAACAAAGAGTAATTTTTTCATGATTTTACCTTCTAAAGTATGATGAATTTATTATGGGTTTCCCAAATTACGCTGACTAATCATTTGAATGTTGTTCATTAATAAGCGCTAAATCCATCATAACATGATAAAATCTTAGTTGAATTGTTTGTTGCCATTTCTAACAAACGGTAACGAAATGATACGTACGGGCGTCGGTGTACCTCGCAAATCAACGGTGGCTGCTGTATCAGCCGTCTTTGGAATACGGGCAATGGCAATCGATTGTTTTAGGCTTGGGCTAAAAGTGCCGCTGGTGATTACCCCAGTTTTGCCATTGTCTAGCGTGACCGTCATGCCTTCACGCAGTACCCCACGAGACTCTAGCACTAAGCCTACTTGCATGACGTCATTCCCCTCAGCAATCGCTTGGTCTTGTTTGGCTTGCATAGCCTCACGACCCACAAAATCCCGATCGTCTTTTACCGCTAACGTCCATGCCATACCGCATTCATACGGATTGATGGTTTCATCCATCTCATGACCATACAAATTCATACCCGCTTCAAGACGTAATGTATCACGGGCACCTAATCCTGCTGGGGCGATGCCATGGTCTTTGAGTAAGGTAAAAAATGCTGAGGCTTGTGCTTGTGGCAAAATGACTTCAACACCGTCTTCACCCGTATAACCGGTACGCGCCACAAACCAATCTGCGCCTTCAATATCGGTCAAATCTTTGCCCACAAATGGTTTTAAGGTAGCTAGGCTATCAGCCCAATTTGGTTTGGCTTGGCTCAGTTTCTGCAAGGCATTCGGGCCTTGTACCGCAAGCATAGCAAGTTCTGGGCGCTCGGTAATGGTGACAGCAAAGTCTTTGGCGATTTTGTCAAACTGTGCCAAATCTTTATCACGGGTGGCGGCATTTGAGACGATACGATACTCGGTCTCTGCATCGTTCATCCGGTAAACGATTAAGTCATCAATCACGCCGCCGTTTTCGTTTAGCATGGCAGAGTAAAGTGCTTTACCGACAAATTTGAGTTTGGCGACATCATTGGCGAGCAGTTTTTGCAGCCAAGCTTTGGCGTCTTTGCCGGCGATGTCAGTCACGACCATATGTGACACGTCAAACATGCCCGCATCCGTACGCACAACGTCATGTTCTTGAATCTGTGAGCCATAATGAATAGGCAATTCCCAACCAGAGAAGTCAACGATTTTGCCGTTGCTATCGATATGGGATTGATAAAAAGGGGTGCGGTTTAAAGGCTTGTCTGTGGCTGACATGGCAAATCCTTGAGTGGGTAAAAATCAAATAACGGTTTGATGTTTCATTTGATGTTTTAATAGCTTGGGATAAAACGCTAAAGCCAAACATCGCACATCAATAGAGCACTAAAACTAATCCAACCTGATGTCGGTAGCTATCAGCCCTATCTGTCCTGTTACCTGAGATTTTCAATCGACTTGTCAGCTTCTTACTTCTTATAGTACAGATAGACAAGTCAACCTTTTCCCCTTCGGTGGTATTGCAAAGCAATACACTCTCCAGATTTGTTATATTTTGATGCAGTGCATAACACACTGCCAAAAATTACGATTCCAGTCCTTTTACCTGAGCGATTATAGGGTCTTTACGCCTTCGGTGATGGTTTTGGTATTTCATAATTTGATGAAAAACAAAACAACATTCTCTCCTGAAATCTTCGGTTATTATGCTGGGTTTTTAACTTTTTGACAAGCAAATTTGCACAGATTTTATGACCGCCTGATGTTTTGGCAAGACTGCATTATGAGCATTATTGTGTTATAGCAAATAAAGCCAAAAGCAAGTATGATTAAAGCCACTGATGAATATGAAACTTTAAGTAGTCAAAAAAAGTTAAAGTATTTAACAAGTGCTTAAATAATTTTTGCGGTTTTGGGTTAAATTTTTGCGTGCTGACCCCATTAAAAGCAGAATAATTTAGCCTTTAACATTTTGAATGTCTTTGAATATTAACCCCAAATACCAAAAAATGTTATTAAAAGTTGTTAAAAGTTACTATAAACGTCGGTGCTAACATTGCTGAGTGAAAATTGGCTGATTGAGAACTGGTAGATGAGTTGGGTTGTTAGCTTATAAAGATGGCATGATAAAAGGAATAAAATAACGATGGACTTCATGAATATTTCGTTGGTAGGCATTTTAACCAGTCTAGCCATGGGCGGTACGTTGCCCGATGATAGCAAAACCCAACAGCAAGTGGCGCAAGTGTCGACGCATATTTTGCCAAATATCGCAGGACAGTGGCAGCTGCGACTTGATAAAACCGACGCTGCGCAGCCAAGTTGCCAAGAGCGGTATAATTTTGGGCGTGATCAGCAGTTTATCGGTTCAAGCGGTCAGGAATTTACGTATGGTAAATATTTGTACGCTGACACAGGGGATGGCTTACCTGCACTAGCGATTCAGACCCAATATGATAACAATGCAACAGACTGTTCTGGCAATCGCGTTGACCAGACCGGCGATATTTTGGTTGCTTATGTCAAACAGCAAGGCGAACAAATGCAGTGGTGCAAGGATAGCAAAGGCACCCGATGTGATATGACATTGCAGCGTGTATTGCCCTAAATTTTTTTACTTTTTCTCTCTACATCCCATAGCACTTGCAAGATTTGCCAGTGCTATTATCCTCGTTAAAACTTGCAACTAGTGTCAAATACTTATGATTCCACCTTTTTCAAGTGCCAATTCGCAGCAACGTCTGATCAGTCCGATGGGGCGCTCAGAAGACCAAAATGACAATAATATCCGTCCAGCATTACTCGCTGAATATATCGGTCAGCCTGTGGTCAAAGAACAAATGGGCGTGTTTATCAACGCGGCATTATCGAGAAAAGAAGCGCTCGACCATACCTTAATATTTGGACCGCCTGGACTGGGTAAAACCACACTCGCCAACATTATCGCCCGTGAGATGGGCGGTAATCTGCGCTCGACGTCTGGTCCTGTGCTTGAACGCGCGGGTGATTTGGCAGCGATGCTGACCAATCTAGAGCCGGGTGATGTGCTGTTTATTGATGAGATTCACCGTTTAAGTCCGATGATTGAAGAAATCTTGTATCCTGCGATGGAAGATTTTCAGCTTGATATTATGATTGGCGAAGGACCTGCTGCACGCTCCATAAAGCTTGATTTGCCGCCTTTTACTTTGGTGGCTGCGACCACGCGAGCAGGTTTGTTGACCTCGCCACTGCGGGATAGATTCGGGATTGTACAGCGATTGGAGTTTTATAATGTGGCGGACTTAACGACCATTGTCACAAGATCGGCTGGATTGCTTAACGTGCCTATGACCAAAGAAGGGGCAGTCGAAGTCGCTAGACGTTCGCGCGGTACACCGCGTATTGCCAATCGGCTGCTACGCCGCGTACGTGATTATGCCCAAGTTAAAGGCGATGGCACCGTCACCGCTGAAATTGCGCATAGCGCACTCGATATGCTGGCAGTTGATAAACGCGGGCTTGATAATCTTGATAGACGTTATCTTGAGATGCTAGAGGAGCGTTTTAATGGTGGGCCTGCGGGGGTTGAATCAATCGCAGCCGCACTTGCTGAAGATAGAGGCACGCTTGAAGATGTGATTGAGCCGTATCTGATTCAGCAAGGCTATATCGTACGCACCGCACGGGGGCGGATGTTGACTTAGTTTTTTGAATTTTTGCTAATAAAAAACCCCTTACATTGTGTAAGGGGTTTTCACATTAGATGGGAAATAAATTATGGTAATGGCGCTATACATTTTCCATCGTTGTTAATTTTAATGACATTGGCATACGCAAATGGACTTTTCCAATTTGGTCTAATAGTAAAGTCTGTAACGTCAGAAACAAGTACAGGGAATTCAATTCTTTGTAATTGGTTTCTCGATTCTGTGCCGTCCACCTTAGTTGACACTGTCAGTTTGGCAGTAAACCAGCTTGCTGTATCTTTTGGATAACGTAATTTGAAATCTAATTTACCAGTGTTATCAGTAACTAGTGTTGCAGTACCATCACCACTGAGGGCAACTGGTGTACCATCACGACTGAGCAGCGTTACAGGATTAAATGGATCTAACTTACCATTGTTATTGACATCCTCAAAGATATCTAATATACCATTGTTATTGATGTCTTCAGATTGGCAAGTAATCTCATCTAAGTTAGTGGCATATCTTAGTGATGTTGTATCAATTTTCATTAAGCTACTATCAGTAAAGTTGCGATAATACTGAAGAGCCCAATATTGAGTACCACTGCTATTCGTGAGAACCGTAAATTCACCACCTCTATAATAATCTGGTGATATAGCGATAGAAACAGGTTGATTTACTGCAGGTTTACCAAGGCTATTTACCACATAGAGCGAGCCATCTTTAAAATAATAGACTGGATCATTTAAGGTGGTATCTAATTTGTCAGCTAGGCTTACACCGATATAAGAAGCTTGGTTTTGCACTGTCAAACTCGTATCTGTTGTTTGTGGACCTACATCTGCATTAGTGTTACCAATACGAACATTTTTTACCGTAGAACGTATGGTCACACCGTTTGTTTGTGTCGGAATTTTGCCAGAAAAATAACTGATAGTCGCAAGTCCACTATCATCCGTTAGAGCATAGCTACTGCTAATTCTACCGCCTGATGCATCTTTAATTAATGAGAACTCAACAATTGCATTTCTAATCGGTCTATCATCACCATCTTTAACGGTTGCGGTAATTTTTGCTTCGCCATTCGTGTTGACAATACTGATATTTGGATTTAGGAATAGTTTACGTACATCTTTAGAGATGAATGTAACATTATCCGTTTTTAATTCAATAGCCTTATCTGTTTCAAATTTGATAGTTGCACTACCAGCCACATTAGAATTAATGGTTAATTGAGCTTTCCAATCACCAGCAGAATCAATAATAACAGGAACAGCAATACGAGTCCCCGTTTGTGTTCCCTGAATTAATGTACCTTTAGTCGTTGAAACATATATTACAGGGCTTACAGCATTATTAAAATTAGCTGAAGTGATAATAGCCTTTGGTACATTTAATGTAACAGCATGTGAATCAGTAACTGATACCTCGTTGTTAATAGCTTCATCACCTTTAATAACACTAGTAGTATTGTAGACAACCATTGCAATATTGGCTGAGTTAACTTTGGTTAATGTATAGATATCATTAAAGACTTGATAAGTAGATAAAGCAGTATCACGAACACGTAAAGAAAGGTTTAACTTGCCATTATTGTCAGTTGAACCTAATTCAGAGACGATTTTATTTAATGTATACTGACCTACTGTATCAGTACTAATGGTTGCTAAAACTGTCGATGGATCAGCGCTATTAAATAACTCAAGTTCTGTATTTGCAATTGGTGTTTCAACACCATTCACTACTTGCCCAGTTACTAATTTGCCACTGAGTATCACAGTTTCACTGTCATTTACAGAAGTTTTAGATGCCGTAGGATTGCTGACTTTTGTACCTGTTATTTTAAATACTAGCTCTTGTTCTTGTTGTTTATAAACACCGTCATTGACGATGACTTTAATTTTACCTGTATGGTCGAGTTTTGATGCTAGACCAATATCAGATTGTACTAAGTCAACAATAACTAACCCATTTGCATCTGTGGTAAGCTGAGAGGTTTTGTTAAATGATAATCCTTTATCGATACCATCAACCATTTGTAGCTGAACAGGAATACCTGCTTTGATACCACCATTAACGTCAGTCACTCTTATCGTTAAGGTTGAAGAATCATTAGCTGTAGTCAAAGTCTGTTTTGATGGACTAACAAATAGCTTGTAGGCTTCAGTATTGGCATTGCTTGTTGCGCTGCGGACGGTAGTAGTACCCACAGACACACCAGATTGGGCAGTGACGACTAAACCATTTTGTAAAGCAGTCGTTGCCTTGGCAAGTTCTTTGATTTCAACTTCAATGGTTGCTTCACCATTGGCGTTGGTATTGACAACTGCACCTGTGTTATTGACCAAGCCAGAATCCGTTGGGACTTTGAAGCTGACTTGCGCATTTGGCACGACAGCCCCATTTTTATCCATCGCAAGTGCTGTGACTTTGACTTTTGAGCCAAAAGCCAATTGAATTGCTGAATCACTGGTTAATAGTAATGTATTGACGCTATTTGCCGTAATGGCTCCTTGGGTTCTTAAGGTTACCGTTGAGCTAGTGATAGCACCGGCAGTTGCTTTAAATGATAGACCACTAGTTTGTAGATAATATTTTTGATCTGGGGTAAGCGCACCGACTTTGAAGGTTAATACCGCTTCACCATTGGCATCGGTGGTTGCCTGAAGAGGGGTGGTATTAGTTATACCCGTTGCAGTTGCCGAATCCAATAGCGTAAAGCTGACAGGCATGTTCGCTAAGCTAACGTTATTTGTATCTCTTACTTGCGCGGTTACATTGATGGTGTCGCCAGTGTTGGTTGTCAATGTGTCCTTGTCTGTAACTAAATTAACTTTAGCGATATCTGCAACAGTTGCTACTTTAATAGATTTTAAAGTAACGGCAGTAGCGGTCTTAGCGTTTGAAGAGGCATTTACCGTAAAGCCTTCAGCTAGTTTAGCTTTTTGGGCTGTGGTCAAAGAAGCATTGACAGCAAAAGTCATCACTGCTTGACCTGAACCATTCGTATTAGTAGAAGAGTTGGCTATGGTTAGTCCATAATCAGCGAGTGTAGGATAACTAAATGCGACAGGTGCATTGCTAACAGGTTTGCCATCTTTACCAAGCGTTGTTGCGGTTATACTAAACTGAGCGTTAGGCGCCAAAGAGATTGTATCAACGCTCGGGGTTAAGCTAATTGAGTTTACTAAACTTTCAGCTGTTTCATTTTTAGCCGTCAAGCTCGCTTGGGCAAATTTACCATTAGAAGATGCATTAACGGTGAAGCCTTGGATTAATTTAGCTTTTTGAGCAGTAGTCAGTGAGTTTACTGTGAAAGTAACAATAGCTTGACCAGATCCATTCGTAGTTGCCGAAGAATTTGCTACCGTCAATCCGTATTCTGCAAGTGTTGGATAAGTGAAGGCAATAGGCGCATTACTAATAGGTTTATTGTCTTTATCATTAGTCGTTACAGTTAATGTGAATGTTGAACCAGTAGTTAAGGGAATTGAGTCCACATTAGGGGTTAGAATAATAGAGTTGACTAAGCTTTCAGCGGTAACCGAACCAGTATTGGTATCAAGGTTATCAACACCTTTAAAGGTGGGTCTATTTGACGCTTTTAAATCAATATCTCTATCAATAAAGGCATCAACCTGAAAACCATTTTTTAGATCTTCTCTTTTATCTAAAGACATGACTTGCAAAGTAATTGTAGCAATACCTTTATCATCAGTATTTACAGTAGAGCCAGAAAGATTATAAATACCTAGACTTGGTAAATTTGGTAAATCAAAAGTAACGGGTACATTTTTTAAAGCGCCGCCTTTATCGTCAGCGACAAATGCACTTACTGTAATTTTCGTACCTACCTCAAGTTTGAAGTTTGCATTGGAGGGAGAAAGCGTAAGTGAACGGGCATCGTTAATAACATTAGTTATTTCAGAAGATATAGAGGGTGCAGCGCCAGTTAAGCTAATTGTTCCATTCGTAATGGTTTGCTTGATATTGGTGGGTTTCACACTAATTGAAAGTTTATCACTGTTTGCTTTTAAATAAGCGGTTGCTTTTGCCAAATCTTTAATTTGCAGTTCAATCGCTGCTTCACCATTGGCATTGGTGGTAATAGGTGTTGGTGTAATGACATAGATTCCGCTTGTCGCTGGATCTGGAATGATTGCATCTACAATTACACCTTCTACAGGTTTACCACTTTTTAACGCATTAGCAATAATTGTAAACTTTTCGTCTTGTTTCAGAATGAAAGTATTAAAAGATTTGGTAATAGTCATACTATCAACATCTTTAACATTAGTAGTGGGAGTTGTGGTACCCCCATTACTTTGACCTGGCTTCGCAGGCTGGATTGTATCATTACCGCCACCACCGCCACAACCAGCGAGGGCAAGTGCGGTCGTCAAT
>OBMA010001199.1_pt1 | contig 15857 bp, 10 predicted proteins | sample 1539141 | NCBI WGS metagenome assembly OBMA01 (sample SAMEA3991484, study PRJEB22521) | metagenome | biome: anthropogenic terrestrial biome; feature: sewage plant; material: raw primary sludge | place: Sweden | collected 2012-09-26 | reverse complement strand
CCGTCCGTTGGCGCATTGTGCATGGAAAGAAGAACTTGTATTCTCTTATTCATTTAAAAATGATAAACTTATGAATTTTGTTGTATCAAAAATAATATGTAAATTTGGACACTTTTGTAATCAAACCGTATCTTTTTTTTACAAAAAAGTAATGTTTGAGACTATTAATGTATAAATATTAAAATTTATCTTATAATGAAAAGCCCAAATTCCCAGCTGGGGAATAGTTATGTCATGAAAATGGGGGATGTTTTCCATACTTCCCGTTTCCTATTTTCTGTTTTTGCGTGTGTGTTTTTCTTTTTGTTTCAAGGAGTTGAGGCCAGTCACAAAATCACGTTTGTTCCATGGTATGGCATGGATTCAACCCTGTGTACTGCCGTTCCCGTCGACAATTGTGGATCTATCTATCGGATAGCCTATTTCACGTCTGACAACGACCCACAAATGCAGATTAAAGTGGACGGAATACCTTTATCTCCTGCCAATTCCGCCTTTAACACTGATGCTCAAAGTGAAGGTTATACTTTTTTTGAGAGTACCACCACCTCTGGGTCGTATGCTGTGGCCTATAAAAAAGGAGTGTACGATGGCAGCAACAAGCATGGACTTCATGATTTGTATCTGAATACAAACGGAAGTACTTACACGCTTTCTTTGCAAAAGCCAACAACGGTATATACCTCATTGTCGGTTGTTATGCCCGACTCCTTGGTGTCTGGGCAATCCGTCACTATCGGTTCTTCATTCTGTCGCTCCGATTCATCGGTGTTCTCTGACGACGCCACTTATCAGTGGCAATCAAGTGAGGATGGCTCCACATGGTCAGATGTGGCAGGGGCCACGGCAGCTGCCATGACTGGATTCACTCCTATTGATTCAGTTTATTATCGACTGATAGCCAAAACCGCAACTGAGACCTATACCTCATCGGCTGTGCAGGCTGTGTATGTGGTACCCGCTCTCCGTCTGACAGCCTCGAATGCAGAGAAACTGAATGATTATGAATATGAGGTGGAGCAAGGCAAACCGTATAAGTTGCAAGCTGAGACCGATGGATTTGAAGCCTCTACTTTCAAGATGCAGGTAAAGACGCTCGATTTTGGAGCAGCCTATCGAGACACCTCGTTGTTGCAAGGTGCAGCCTCGAACTTGTGGCGGGCCAGGGCGCAGCAAAGTCTGATATACAAATTGTCCGCCACAGTCAGTGACCCACGTCCTGGACATTCAGGCTTGCTGACCTTGTCAGATACCATTCTGATCAGGGCGGTCTATGCGTGTGACGCCAGCACCATTCCCGATACCCTTTGGTACGATAATTTTGGTTACTTCAAATCGGCAACCGACTATGTGGAGTATGTGTTTGATGGCCCAACGGTGGAACATAATGCCTCGTTGACCGATGCCAAAGGAAAGACTTACCAGATAGAGCATTACTGGGCACCCGATGTCAACAACTTCGTACAAAATCATGAATATGCACTGACCGACCCAAATGTGGCAGACAATACGCCAGGCGACTGTGATGCACTCAGCTACAAGCCATACCGCTGTTGGGAAAAAGGACAATGCGACGGATACCGTGTGGAGGATGGCTATTATGCCATTTTGCCAAACCCTGATTACAGCAATTGCGGAAAAGCAGTGGATGACTATTGGGCAGGCAACGACCATACCGAAGGCGATGTGGAAGGCGGTATGCTGTTTGTGAACTGTGCCGCCAATTCGCGCAATACCATTATTTACCAGCGTACGGTACATACCAAGAGCTCTTGTGCCAATACCCAGCTGCTGTTCTCGGCCTACATCAACAATGCGGCCATTGCAGCGGGCAGTACCCCAGTGAATGTGCGTCTGGATGTGCTTGATGAGAATAAAAAACTGGTTTACAGTGTGGCTTCGGGTGACATCATTCCGCGTGATGCTGCCAAAGGCGAAAAAGAATGGTCTCACCTCTCGTTCCTGTTCCCTTCCAATGGTACAGATTACACTATACAGATAACCAACAATATGGCGGGAGGAACGGGTAACGACATTCTGCTGGACGATATCTGCATTTCCATTTGTTACCCTAATATCGAGTTGTTGACCAACAGCACTTTTTCCCGTATGGCCGACACCGTAAGGACTTGCCAGACTGACACCGCCATCAGACTGTATGCCCTCAATCGCAACAATATACAAACGTATATATCCAATCCTATTTATCTGTTCCAATACAAGAACCGGCAGTCTGCCGAGAAGTGGGTTGATTTGGATACCACAGCACTGGCAGCGGGCGTTCTTCATCACTACACGTCAGTCAATACCGACAGTGTGCGTCTGTCAAAAGCGGACAAGCGATTCTGGAGAGACACTACAATTTTCCGTGTGATGGTGACATCGGCACAGAATGTGATTGACTCCATTTGCAAGGGACATCTGCCTATTGTCAATTGTGACAGTGTGTATGCCATCGACTCCATGGCTGTCATTTACCATTATTCGGGAGCCATGGGTCCCGACTTCTCCAAAGCAGCTTGTGAGGGAGATACTTTCAGTGTGAAAGGTGTGGCCAATTTCAAACCTTACGCAACCTGGTATAATGGTGATGGTGTGAAGTTGGTCAAAAATGACGGCACCAAGACAGCTTTTGTTGATGCGGCCGACTCTACCATACTGCATTTCGTGCTCACTCCGCAGTCGAAGGATACCACCGTATTCTATTTTGTGGGAAGAGAAATAGGAGGATGTGTCACCGACACGCAAGTTGTTCATCTGATAAAGAATCCTTTTGTCCAATTTTCTATACCTGCAAGATACAAGGATGTCAAGTTCTGCGAGTATGATTCGGTTATCACCTTACAGAATGTGTCACCAGCAAATGTCTCTTTTACATGGAATCTGAATGGACAGACAGTGGGCAATTCATCGTCTTCCTATACTACCTCGGCCTCTGTGCCAGAGGTACTTGACCATAACAAACTGACAGTAACCGGTAATGCCGCCAATTATTGTCCAGTTTCCGATAGCATGTTCTATACTGTCTACAAGCAGTTTACGCTGGCGTTGGCCTCGGATGTGCAGAAAAACAAACTCTGTCTGAAAGAGGCAGCAGGCACTCCTGTCCATCTCACCGCCACAGCAGTTCCTTCACTCGGCCGTCCATCCACCTATTATTGGTATGTTGACCATGACGGGACAATGAGCAAGCTGGGTGAGGGTAGCGAGAACACCTATACTGCCACCATAAGTCAGAACGGCACCTATAAATATACGGTGAAGGCCATCGACGGCATCTGTTACAAGGATGAGTCGCAGGCTTCGGCTACCACCTCAGCCAAAGACAGTGTGGAGGCCCGCGAGCCAATCACAATCGCCCTCACACCGAGTGATACCAGCATCTGCGAGGGAGGCTCCATAGCCTACAAGGTGCAGTTGCAGAACGTTCTGAGCAATCCAGCCACCGTAACATGGACGGCTGATTTTGCCGCTTCGGTCACTACCGTTACCGATGTCGCTTCGGCCACCACCAATGTGGTGACTCCCGATGCCTCTGCCACCAGTCTGCTGACCTTGCCAGTCAAGGCACAGGTAACCGATGAGGTGTGTGGCAACGAGGTTCGTGAGGCTTCGGCTTCTTATGCCCTTTATCGCAAATTTACGCTGGCGTTGGCCTCGGATGTGCAGAAAAACAAACTCTGTCTGAAAGAGGCAGCAGGCACTCCTGTCCATCTCACCGCCACAGCAGTTCCTTCACTCGGCCGTCCATCCACCTATTATTGGTATGTTGACCATGACGGGACAATGAGCAAGCTGGGTGAGGGTAGCGAGAACACCTATACTGCCACCATAAGTCAGAACGGCACCTATAAATATACGGTGAAGGCCATCGACGGCATCTGTTACAAGGATGAGTCGCAGGCTTCGGCTACCACCTCAGCCAAAGACAGTGTGGAGGCCCGCGAGCCAATCACAATCGCCCTCACACCGAGTGATACCAGCATCTGCGAGGGAGGCTCCATAGCCTACAAGGTGCAGTTGCAGAACGTTCTGAGCAATCCTGCCACCGTAACATGGACGGCTGATTTTGCCGCCTCGGCCACTACCGTTACCGATGTCGCTTCGGCCACCACCAATGTGGTGACCCCCGTGTCGGCTACGGCAAAGACAGAGAAATTCAGTGTGAAGGCATTGACCACTGACGAGGTATGTAAATCCACACCTTCTGCCGATGCGGTCTATTCATTACACAAGAATCTGGATATAACACTGAATGCAGATGGCAGCGTGGTAAATAATGAAAAGAAATGTATTTCCGATGCCGCTTCTGCCAATATCAAACTGACTGTGACGGTCAATCGTGGCGAGCCTGTCAACTATGTATGGTCTGATGGTGAGGCTGAGGGAAAGGATTCACGCGACTACAAACTGCAAGTGGGAGATAATTCCATATCGGTTGCCGCTACTGATGCTGTGTGTGCGGCAGATGTCAGCAAGGCTCATTCCAATCTGGACATCCGTGCCCGTCAGCCAATCAGTGTTTCCTTGCATTTGTCAGATGGCAAGAATCCTATCTGCGTTGGCAGTTCGGTCACTCTTGCAGCCAGTGTCAATAACACGATGTCGGGTGCTTTGACTTCATTGTCGTGGAATCCTGACATACGGGCCACTGAAAATGTGGCCAATGGAGATTATGCAGCAGTCTATGCGCCAGGTGTGGGCGAACATACCGTGACAGTGACGGCAGCTGAGGTGTCGGCCGACCCTGTATGTGCTGCGGTCAAAGCCGATTATACGCTCAAGGTTCAGGATTCTACCAGACTGCGTCTGACAGCCGACAATTACACCGTTTGCCAATCGACGGTTCATCCAGCCGATGTGGTCATTACCGCCACCGTTACCCAAGGTGCGCCATCGTCAATCGTTTGGTCGACAGGACAGACCACTCCAGCTGACCAACCCTATATCACAGTAACGCCACAGGTTTCGTCTGTTTACTCGGCCTATGCGGTCGACGCGGTCTGCCTCAATTCATTTGTGGTTTACACTGACAGTATCAAGGTATCGCAGTTGAGGACCCTCGAATTGAACGTAGCCGATGAGAAAGTTCAGATGCAGGATTCTGCCCATCTGTCGGTGACAGTCACTCCTGCTTACAACGGCATTTATACTTGGTATAAGGATGGCAGCGAGATAGCGCAGACACAAGTTCCTACGTTGGCTTATCAGTTGCCTGAAGAGGGAACGTACAACTTCTCGGTATCAATAGAAAATGGCTACTGTGGTCAGACTTACTCTGACAATACAGAGACCGATGTGGAGGACTACACCATTGTGCCGAATGCCATTACCCCTTATAATGGTAACGCCAAGAACAATGTGTTCATGAAAGGCTACCGTGTGGAGATTTTCAACCGTTATCAGCAACTCGTCTATGAGGGCAATGATGGATGGGATGCCACCTACAACGGCAAGTCGGCCGACCCTGGTACCTATTTCTACCGTCTGATAAAGAAGGATGGCAGAGAACTGAAAGGCACTGTGGAGGTGGTCAAGTTCTGATAGTGTAAGTTCTTTTCCCTGACAGGTTGCAGGGGTGATAAATAAAAATAGCGGTTTCTCCGTAAGGGAGAAACCGCTATTCTTATTTATATTGTCAGGAGTCGTTGGCGCGTTGCCATCGCCGAAGACTGTCAACCGACAATGAAGGGCTTACCTTATTCGTTGGTTTGTTTCGGCGTCTTTTTCAAAATGTCAAAATTGACTTTTACGCCGGCCTTCATCCAAAGTCCAGGCTGCTCCACATTGCCAAGGTCATAATAGCTTTTGTCGAACAGATTGTTGGCTTCGGCATAGATGGTATAGTGTGGTGCGTCATACGACAGCCGAAGGTCCACAATGCTGTATGGGTCGTAGCTTACCAGCTGGCCCGTGCTCTTGTGGTTGGCGTCATATTTCAGATATCCACCTTCCCTCTCTTGGTAGCGGTAGGCCACCGAGGCATTCAGATTGCCGTAGATTCGTCCGTTCAGCGTAAATACCACCTTGTGTTTCAGATATTCCAGCGCATAGCATGACTTGAAAATGGGTTGGTCATCGTCACGTTCCTGATGTATATAGGCATAGCTGGCGGTGAATTTTTCCAAAGGGAAAGTCTCACCCCACAACTGGCGGAAGTAGATGCCGACCGTGGCTTCGACTCCCATGTTGTCCAACTTGAAATTGGTGGAATGGTACACATCAGAGTCGTTATACATCACCCAGTCAATCATGTCAGTTTCGTGATTGAAAAATCCATTGACCAAAACGCTCATCACATTGTTTCGGTAACGTGCATTCAGGTTAAATGCGCTTACCTCTTCAGGACTGAGGCCCACATTGCCTTCTTGAGTCGGGCTCTTGTAGTAGAGGTCGGTCCATGTAGGCATTCGCAGCGCCTTGTTCCACGAGGTGGTGAACTTCCAGTTGTTGCTGGGTTGGTAGCTCATGTCAATGCCAGGATAGAGGTGGAATTTTTCATCGAGCGCTGTATTGGTGTTGGCCATCAGTCCCAGAGAGATGGTCACCTTTTTCAGCAGGATGTCATGTTCCAGATAGTACGAGATGTTGGTGCGGTTGTCCTTCTTCTTGTAATAGATGTCGTCCTCACCATGCACCTTCACGCTGTCATCGGTCATGGGGCGGCCCAGATTGGTGGAGAGGATACCCTCGTTGCGCACCTCCGCTCCCAAAGCGGTCTTGCCCAATGCCCATTGAACCCAAGAATTGAGGTTGAGTCCATACACATCGTTGCGGTGAAAATTCTCACCCTTGTGGGTGTCGCGCACCAGCTGGAAGTGGTCGTATGAGCGATTCCAATAAAGCGTAGGCGACAGATGCAGTTTTCCTTTGGTCTCTGCCCTTACTGCCGCCAGGTAGCGTTCAGTTTCCTCCCATTGATTAGGGAAAGCCGCCGTGTAGAAAGTGTTGGCTCCATACTTTTGGTCGCTGTAGCCCAGCATCCAGTCCACATTGGCCTCATCGCCATTGTATCGGCCTTGATAGAAAGCCTTGCCTTGCTTGAAGTCGCCATTGTCGACAGCCCCGTCGCAGCGGTTATATCCGCCCGACAACTGCTGGCTAACGTGCTTCCCCGAAATGTTGAGATGGGCATCACCTCCCCCCAGGCCATATTGTCCCCCGAACAAATGGGCCTGCACATTGCTTTGCGAGGCCATTTTGGTGACGATGTTGATAGCGCCAGAGAAAGCGGAGGTGCCGAACAGACGAGCTGCCGGACCCTCCAATACTTCAATTCGCTCTATGTCGTCAGTGTTTACAGGGAAGTCGGCCGATAGATGGCCAGTTTGAGGAGAACAGATATTGATTCCGTTAAGCAGGATAGTTATTTGATCGAAAGTGCCACCTCTGAGCGAGATGTCCGTCTGGACACCCATATCACCTCGCTGACGGACGTCAGCCCCGGTGGCATATTTTAGCAAATCGTTGATACTGTGTACCGCGGCATGCTTCAAGTCAGATGCCGTCAGTACGGTTACCATGCGTGCGGCTTCGCTCGTGGTGAGCGGCACACGGCTGGTGGTCACATACACGCTGTCGAGTTGCGTCACAGATGCCTCATCGGCTGGGGTGCCCTGGTTTTGGATACCATCGGCTGTCCCGTTGGCAGTTGCTGCCTTAACGTCGAAGCTGGCCAGCATGGCCAGGCTCAGAACGCCTACAGTTATCTGCTTGTTGAGGCTCTGGAACACAGCATACGACGCCCGTGAATAGTGGTGCCAGCGTACTGTTTTTTGTTCCATTTGTTTTGAATGAAATAATTGTTAATATTGGAGGGAGGAAAATTCGGAAAAGTGGTGTCTGGCAATATTCATGAACTGAATTACAGAATCAGATAAAAGCCTTTCGGCCTTGTGTCTGGGCAACGTGCCAAACCGTCCTTGCAGTCTTTCTCTCCCTTGAAAAAGTTTGCAAAGATAATTATTAAATGTTGAGTATTTGTTATAGATGTGTGATTTTTAGTTTTCTTTCACACAGAAACCTTACCACTGATGTGTGGCCATGGGTTGTAGTCTTCCAGTTCGAAATCCTCGTATTTGAAGTCGAAAATGCTTTTGACCTCCGGGTTTATTTTAAGGTGAGGCAATGGCCTTGGCTCCCGTGTCAGTTGCAGTTTCATCTGTTCAATATGGTCCTTGTAAATGTGTGCATCGCCAAGTGTGTGGACAAAGTCTCCAGCCTTGAGTCCTGTGACCTGTGCTACCATCATCAGCAGCATGGCATACGAAGCGATGTTGAACGGAACACCCAAAAAAACGTCGGCACTGCGTTGGTACAGTTGCAGGCTCAGGCGTCCGTTCACCACATAAAATTGGAACAGAATGTGGCAAGGCGGCAGGTTCATATTGCCGAGGTCTGCTACATTCCATGCGCTGACCAGCAGTCGGCGTGAGTCCGGATTCGTCTTTATTTCGTTGATTAGGTTGCTTATCTGGTCAATGTGACCTCCGTTATAGTCGGGCCACGACCGCCATTGATAGCCATAAATGTGTCCCAGGTCGCCATTGGCATCCGCCCATTCGTTCCAGATTCGCACTCCGTTGTCTTGCAGATATTTGGCATTGGTGTCACCATTCAGAAACCATAGCAGTTCGTATATGATTGACTTCAGGTGCAATTTTTTTGTAGTGAGCAGCGGAAATCCATCTTCCAGATTGAATCTCATCTGATGGCCAAATACGCTGATGGTGCCTGTGCCTGTGCGGTCACTTTTTTCTGTACCTTCGGTCAGAATCCGGTTGGCCAGGTCTAAATATTGTTTCATTATGGTTGTCTTTTTTTGATAGGGGCGAGATTTAAAATTCCATCCAGTCTCCGTTCTGTTTTATCAGTGCCACCAGATGGTCCACCGCCTCGTCTTCGGGTATCATCTTCTCCACGCACTCCTGGCCCTTGTATAGGTTGACGCAGCCACGGCCCGAGCCTACATATCCGTAATCGGCATCCGCCATTTCGCCAGGCCCGTTCACAATGCAGCCCATTACACCTATTTTCAGGTTCTTCAGGTGAGCCGTTTTTTCCTTTATCCGAGCCACTGTGGTTTGCAAGTCAAACATGGTGCGTCCACAGCTTGGGCAAGATACAAATTCGGTTTTGGTCATGCGGCTGCGTGAGGCTTGCAGAATGCCAAAAGCCACAGACAGCTGTTCTTCTTCGCCTATGGCAGGAGCCTCCACCCAGATGCCGTCGGCCATTCCGTCAATGAGGAATACGCCAAGGTCGGCTCCCGATTTAATCTGGAAGTCAGATGCGTTGGCATCCTTGTAACTGCGTTTCAGAATTACGGGATTTTTGCGTCCGTTGGCCATTAGTGTATGAATGATGGCGCGTTGTTCGCCCACACAATTTTTGCCCACTGCGGTAGCTATAAATACGCAGGAATCGTCCGTCTTGTCCAGCAGATTGCTGATTGAGGCATAGTCTGTTTCCACAAATTTTATAGAGGCCTTGCAAGTGAGTATTTTGTCAGTTTGTCGACCGCTGAATAGCGGGTACAGATTGGCCACTTCTGTCCATTTTTCATAATCCACGATGGTGGGCAGTACCAGCAATTTAGGCAACTCATCCTTACAGAATACGAAGTCCGGTTTCAAATCGCCCTGAGTGGCCTCCGAAATCACGACAGGCACATTACCTCCGCCAATCATTCCCAATTTGCGTGTCTCACGTCGGTGAAACACAAAAGGATTCACCATTCCGCAGTCCATAACATGGATAGGTTCGTGTCCGGTCCGCAGGGCTATGTAGTCGGCCAGGCTTTTTGCCACAGGAATCTCGGCCTCAGGTTCCTCGCTCAGCGATACGCGTATGGTGTCGCCGATGCCGTCGGCGAGCAACGCTCCGATGCCCACTGCCGATTTCACGCGTCCGTCCTCACCATCGCCCGCCTCCGTCACACCGATGTGTAGCGGATAGGCCATATTTTCCTTGTCCATTGTGGCAACCAGCAGGCGTACTGTCTCTACCATGATGACCGTGTTGGAAGCCTTGATGGAAATGACCACATTGTCGAAGTTCTGGTCCTTGCATATCCGCAAAAACTCCATGCACGATTCCACCATGCCATTGGGAGTGTCGCCGTAGCGGCTCAGAATACGGTCGGAGAGCGAGCCATGATTGACGCCGATGCGGATGGCTGTATGATGTTCTTTGCAGATGTTGAGAAAAGGCACCAGACGGGTGCGTATCTTCTCAATTTCCTGCTGATATTCCTCATCTGTATATTCAAAGCGCCGTTGGGTGTGCACGCTGTCAACGTAGTTGCCTGGATTGATGCGCACCTTCTCCACATGCAGTGCCGCCTCGTCGGCCGCTTTGGGGTTGAAGTGGATATCGGCCACCAAGGGGGTACGGAATCCGCGGCGATTCAGCTCTTCCCGTATCGGTTTCAGATTTTTGGCTTCTTTGACGCCCTGGGCAGTAAACCGCACCAATTCGCCCCCCGCCTTGATGATGCGGATGCATTGTTCCACGCTCGCTTCGGTGTCGTTGGTGTTGGTATTGGCCATCGACTGTATTCTCACTGGGTTGTTGCCTCCCAGTTCAATGTTGCCGATGTGTGCCACCGTCGAAGTTCTGCGTTTATAATTGAAAAGGGCTTCGCCATTGCGCCCAGGCATATAGTTGTTTTCCATCGTAATCTCTCCTATGTTTCTGATTCTTATATCGATTTATTGCGGTCATTGTCAACGCGCTCCACCGTGTTGATATCCTTTATTTTCAGTATGTTCATGCAGAGGTTGTTCACATCCTGCACATCGTGAATGTAGACGGTCAGGTGAGCCAGGAACAGACCTTCGTTGGTCTCCACATTCACACGGCTGATGTTCACCTTGTACATTTCGGAAATCACCTTGATAATCTCGCCCAGAATGCCGATACGGTCCATACCTTTGATTTCGATGGTTGCAGGATATGACAGCACCCTGTGTGTCTCCCACGAGGCAGAGATGATGCGTTCGCCGTATTTTGATTTCAGCATCATGGCAGTGGGGCATTGGCGTTTGTGAACAACCACCACGCCATCCTCTTCTTTGAATCCCAGAATGTCGTCACCCGGTATAGGGCAACAGCACTCGGCAATGCGGTATTTGACACCCGTCTCGTTTTCAGTCAGTTTGAGGGCCGATTGGCTCTCCTTTTCATCCTCGCTACCCGTAGAGGCGGTCAGTTTGCCGAAAGTGAGGTTCCAAATCTTCACCCACTTGCTGCGGCTCTTTTCCTTGAATATGGTTTTGAGCAATTCGTTCAGGTCGATGCTTCCTTTTCCGATTTTATAATACAAATCCTCCTTTTTGGTCTCGTTGTAGTGTTCCAGAATCTGGTCGATGACATCGGGCGAGTTGCTGATATTGATTTTTTGCAGAAAGGCCGTCAAATCCAGCTCTCCCTTGTTGATGTAGGCTTTGTATTCCTTCTTGAACAGCTGGTGTATGCAGGTGCGGGCCTTGGCCGTCTTGGTAATCTCAATCCAGTCAGGGTTAGGTTTCTGTCGTTGCGAAGTCAGAATTTCCACCTGGTCACCGCTGTTGAGGGTATAATTGAGGGGAACGAGCCGGTGTGACACTTTTGCGCCGATGCAGTGAATGCCAATATCGGTATGGAGCAGAAAAGCGAAATCGAGCACGGTAGAGCCCTGCGGCATGGTCTTGATATCTCCTTTAGGCGTATAGACAAAAATCTCGGAAGCGAAGAGGTTCATTTTGAATGTGTCCAAAAAATCTATTGCATTCGATTCCGGGTTTTCCAGCAGTTCCTTGATGGTCTGCAACCATTTCTCCAGTTCGGAGTCATCATGTTCACCAGTCTTGTATTTCCAATGGGCGGCAAAACCTTTCTCGGCGATATCGTCCATGCGTCGGCTGCGTATCTGTACCTCTATCCATTTGCCGTCAGGGCCCATTACCGTAACGTGCAGCGCCTCATATCCATTTGATTTTGGAGTGCTCACCCAGTCGCGAATGCGGTCGGGATGCGGTTTATACAGGTCGGTCACTGCTGCGTAAATGGCCCAGCAGCGGGGCTTTTCTTCTTTCTGGTCGTCCACGTCAAACACGATGCGGATGGCCAGAATGTCATAAACCTCTTCAAACGGCACGTTTTTGGTCTGCATCTTCTGCCAAATGGAGTAGCTGGATTTCACGCGTGACTGAATTTCCGCCTTGAATCCCAGTTCTTCCAGTTTTTTACTGATGGGTCCTTCAATGTCCTTGAATAGTTTTTCACGGCTCATTCGGGTATCGCTCAGTTTCTTTGCAATATCCTCATATTTGTCGGGATGCTCATATTTGAAACTGAGGTCCTCCAGTTCCGTCTTTATGGCATACAATCCCAGACGGTTGGCCAGCGGGGCATAGATGTATTGTGTTTCACCTGCTATTTTCAACTGTTTGTTGGGGGGCATGGACCCCAAAGTGCGCATATTGTGCAGACGGTCGGCCATTTTGATAAGCACCACCCGGATGTCGGATGACATGGTCAACAGCAGTTTTCTGAAATTTTCAGCTTGCGCAGAGGCTTTGGCGCCGAAAACGCCACCTGATATTTTTGTCAACCCGTCAACAATGGTAGCTATTTTGTCACCGAACAGGTTTTGTATATCTTCAACCGTAGTATCGGTATCTTCCACCACATCGTGCAGCAGGGCCGAACAGATAGAGGTGGAACCGAGGCCTATCTCCTCAGCCACAATTTGTGCTACAGCTATGGGGTGCAGTATGTAGGGCTCACCCGAGCGGCGTCTTACTCCTTGGTGAGCGTGCTTGGCAAAGTGGAAAGCCTTGTCTATGATTTCGATGTGCTTCCGGTGGTTGGAACTGAGGTAAGTGTCCTTCAGTTTCTGGTATTCTTTTTCTATGTATGCCTCTTCTTCAGGGGAGTCCTGAATCAAGTCCTGTGCATTCTCTTCCATCTTCAATCTTGTGTATTTGTTACAAATATATAAAAAACTTTGTAAATCTTAGTCCTTGTGTGGCAAGAGTGGCAAAATCTCTGTTTTTCCATTAGTGGTCATCGAATGCTATTGACTGATAATTAGTGAGGTAGTGAATTTTATTGAATATTGTTGAAAAAAAAAACGTCTTAGTTTAGATGTAGCAGCGCAAATTGTTTACTTTTGCTGCAAATGAAAATTTACCTCTTTTGTGGAGAGTGAATTTGCAAGAAGTTTTTTAACCATTTAAATTTTACTATTATGGCCGAGAAAACGAGATATTCAGATGAGGAACTTGCAGAATTCAAGGAACTCATACTACAGAAATTGGAGACTGCCAAAAAGGAGTATGATGAACTCCGTGCCAGTATGAATAATACGGATGGTAACGAAATTACGGATACTTCTCCAACATTCAAGGCGCTGGAAGAAGGCGCCAACACCATGTCGAAAGAGGAGGATGGCCGTTTGGCCCAACGTCAGCTTCAGTTCATTCAGCATTTGCAGGCGGCTCTGGTTCGCATTGAGAACAAGACGTATGGCATTTGCCGGGAAACGGGAAAACTGATTCCTAAAGAGCGTTTGCGGGCTGTGCCTCATGCCACCCTCAGTATTGATGCCAAAAAGGGCAAGAAATAAATGCCACTTTGGAGAGGACGAATATTATCTCTCCATTTGTGTTATAATCCGGCAAGCCGCTCTGGTGTGTGGTTTGCCGTTTTTTGAGTGGTAGGCTTTTATATTTTTATTGACAATAGTTTTCGTAGATGAATTCAGAAGAAAAAAGAATCCTGACTGGTGTTTCGGGCTTGGCGGTGCTCATCATTGTAATGGACCAGTTGCTGAAGTATTGGGTCAGGGTCCATATCGGTGATGGTCCCAACATTCAGGTCACCAATTGGTTCTACTTGTGTTTTGTGCAGAACAATGGCATGGCTTTTGGCATCACATTGTTTAACAAGATATTTCTTACCCTCTTTAGGGTGGTGGCTGTTGCCGGATTGATTTATCTGATTTGCTACGAAGTACGAAAAAAATATTCATTGGGTTTTGTGGTCGGGTCGGCCTTGATTTTGGGAGGTGCGACTGGCAACATTATTGATTGTCTTTTTTATGGGGTCCTTTTCAACGAGGGGGCTTTCTGTTATGGCAAGGTGGTCGATATGTTCTACTTCCCTTTGATTCAAGGCACTTGGCCTGATTGGTTCCCCTTCTGGAGTGGCGAGCCGTTCGTGTTTTTCCGTCCTGTGTTCAATTTGGCTGATTCGGCCATTACTTGTGGTGTGTTCTATCTCTTGATTTTCAAGAATAAGGAGTTGGCCCGACTCTTTTCGGATAGCGACCATTCATCCAAGGAAAATAAGGAGGAAAAATCAGAAAATGATAAAGATAATAACAACTGATGATGAATTATAAGGTATATATTTTGGTGGCAGCCTTGGTAGGCAGTCTGTTCCTTTCGTCTTGCAAAGTGGATCATGGCAAGCCGCCCGTTGACAAGGAGGAGATGATAAGTCTGCTGGTGGATGTGCATATTGCCCAGTCGTTGATGATGCGGGAGGAAACCATTCCGCAGGATAAGATTGACAAGAACAAGTATTACAAGAATGTGCTGGACAAGCATCATGTGTCGGAAGCTGATTTCGACTCCACTGTGGCTTGGTATGCCCGCAACCCAGGAGACTACAAGGATGTGTATCAGGCTGTGATGGATACCTTGCAGGCTCGGCGCAATCGCATGAACTGATGGAGAATATTCGCCATAGAGGATTTGCAGCCAACTGGTTGGTTCTATCGTTTGACAGGGTTATCCAAAATGGATTAATCGTGGTGGACGGAGACAATAAGGTAACTGAAATTGACTCCTTGAATATGGTATTGCCGAGAGAGCCGGAACGGACCGTTTTTTGTTCGGGGTGCCTGGCTCCGGATTCGTTTGATTTGCCTGCGTGTCTGCCGTCCGACTTGTTGGAGGTCATACAGGAGGCTTATCGGCATATTGAGGTGTCAGATGTCCGTGAGGGTGACCGCATCTCTCTTTTCAACTATTATGTTGATGACTCGGGAAAGGTGCGGCGCGTGCAGCTGATATGATGCCAGAAGTAAATCAATTTATCGGGAAAGGTGCGGCGCGTGCAGCTGATATGATGCCAGAAGTAAATCAATTATTATTATATTTCTAAATCACATGAAAGCAAAATTTAAATTGTTAATTTCCCTCTTTAGAAAAGAGGAGTTATTATTATGGATAGTGGGTTTCGTATTTGTCCTCTTATATAAGAATCTTTGTGCATCATGGATAGCAGCGTCGTTTTATATCATTGCGTTAGTAATGTATGTATGGTTTTCATTTGGAAAAGAAAATCCATTACTACCACATGCTGATGATACTTATTATCAATTCCTTGTACCTAGAATCTCGTGTGTCGTTATATCTTTGCTTATGGCGGGAAATTTCATGGCAATGTTTTTAATACCAGGATATAAGCCGATTTGTCGCATCTGTTATGTACTTCTAGCTCTTACGGTATGGCTTATTATTTTGAACTTTTTTATTAGAAAAATTTTATCTATTTCTTATAATTACAAGCGGCGTGACGCGGTTTTGTTTTGCCGTATATTTGCGGTTATAATATTTTGTGTGATGGCTAAAACTGCCTATAGGTTTGTCTATGGAGTACATCATGATGATTTTGGTCATACGCATGAACTGATTATTGATGGAACTGATTCAAAGGAAACCTTTTTTGATAATAGCATCGATAAATATCTTGTTGTAAAAAAGACAGGAGAAAAGATTCTATCTGTTGATACAATTAGTTCTTTTGGAAATCCATCGGCTGTCGATTTTAGTTTTGCCTTACAGTGAATTGTAATGAGAATG
>OBMA010001198.1_pt1 | contig 15866 bp, 13 predicted proteins | sample 1539141 | NCBI WGS metagenome assembly OBMA01 (sample SAMEA3991484, study PRJEB22521) | metagenome | biome: anthropogenic terrestrial biome; feature: sewage plant; material: raw primary sludge | place: Sweden | collected 2012-09-26 | reverse complement strand
TTGATTCAGGGATTGTTAAGACGGTTGAGTGGTATTTGGGGAAGTATAAAATATAATTTTCAAAGGATAACAAAAAAAGTAATATTAAAATATTTTTTATGTTATTATTGCGAAAATATATACTAAATACCAAAGGCACGTTTTTAAATGCAATATAAAAATATACTAATAACAGGTGGAGCAGGTTTTATAGGTTCAAACTTGGCTCTAAAACTTATAGAAAAAGGTTATAAAGTTACAGTTTTAGATAACCTTTCTCCTCAAATACACACTTCAAACTCTCCACTTTACAACTCAATTAAAGACAAAGTACGATTTATAAAAGGTACAGTTCTAAGTTATGATGACTGGAAAAATGCACTTGAAGAAATAGATGTAGTAGTTCATCTAGCAGCTGAAACTGGAACTGGTCAATCTATGTATGAGATAGAAAAATATACAGATGTAAATATCAAAGGTACTTCAATATTTTTAGATATTTTAGCAAATGAAAAACATAGTGTAAAAAAGATGATAGTAGCATCATCAAGAGCTATTTATGGTGAAGGAAAATATGAGTGTTCATCTTGTGGAATCGTTTATCCAAATGAAAGAAAAGATGAAGATATGTCTAAAGGTGATTTTACTGTTAAATGCCCAACATGTAATGCAAATGCAAAACTACTTGCAACTGATGAAAATAGTAAGATTCATCCAAGTTCTATTTATGGTATTACTAAACAAGTGCAAGAGCAAATGTTTATGGTAATGGGAAAAACTTTAAATATTCCAGCCCTTGCATTTAGATATCAAAATGTTTATGGAGCAGGACAATCACTAAGCAACCCATACACAGGAATACTGTCTATTTTTTCAACTCGTATTAAAAATGGTAATGATATTAATATTTTTGAAGATGGCAAAGAAAGCCGAGATTTTGTTTATATTGATGATGTGGTAGATGCTACAATTTTAGGAATTGAAAAAGATGAAGCAAATTATGAAGTATTTAATGTGGGTCTTGGTCTTGCAATTGATGTAAATAAAGTTGCAAGTACTTTAGTAAAAGAATATAAAAGTAATTCTAAAATTTCAATTTCAGGTAATTATAGATTAGGTGATATCAAAGATAATTATGCTGATTTAACAAAAATTCAAACAAAACTAGGATTTAAACCAAAAGTTAGTTTTGAAGAGGGAATAAAAAGATTTACAAAGTGGGTAAATGCTCAAGAAGTAGTGGAAGATCAGTATGAAAAAAGTATAAATGAGATGAAAGAGAAAGGGCTTTACAAATGAATAAAAGACCAAAGATAGGTCTTGTAACAGTTTTATATAATGGAATAGAAGTTTTAGAAGATTTTTTTGTAAGCTTGAATAATCAAACTTATAAAAATTTTACTTTATATGTTATTGATAATTCTCCTGATGATAATACGCTTAATGAAGCTATAAAATTATCAAATAAATTTAATATTGATTCAGTTTTTATAAATAATAATGACAACTGTGGTGTTGCAAAAGGTAACAACCAAGGTATTGAAAAAATACTAGAAAATGATTGTGAATATGTATTACTTTTAAATAATGATATTGAATTTAGTGAAAATACTATTGAAGATTTAGTTAATTACTCAGTAGAAAATGACATATCAATAATCGTACCAAAAATATATTATCACAACACAAATAAGATTTGGATGGCGGGTGGATACATCTCTAATTTTAGGGGAACAACTCCACATCGTGGTGAACTTGAAGAAGATCAAGGGCAATATGAAAATATTGAATATATAAATTATGCTCCAACTTGTTTTATGTTATTAAATAAAAAAGTTTTTAAAGAAGTTGGATTAATGGATGAAAAGTATTTTGTTTATTATGATGATTCTGATTTTATTTATAGAGCAAATAAACAAGGATACAAAATTTTATATTTTCCAAAAGCTATTGTTAGTCACAAAGTAAGTATTAGTACAGGCGGAAGTGAAAGTTTATTTTCAATTTATTATGCAACACGAAATAGAATATATTTTATAAAAAAGAATTTTTCTCTTATTTATAAATTTATTGCTTTATCTTATTTCTTTTTCTCTAGAATTGCAAAATATTTTATATATAACAAAGAACAGAAGAAAACTCTTATAAAAGCTGTCTTAGATTCTTTTAAATTATAAAAATGTAAAACCTTAAAATAAATTTCTATTTTAAGGTTTAAACTACTTATTTTAATACTTTCCTAAAACCAATTCGGCACTAGCTAAAGTTTTATTTTCTGCATCAACTGCATTTATATTTACAGTATAAGTATTTCCTTTACCACCTGAACAAGGAGCAAGATATGCACCTGCAACTTTATTAAATCTTGTTCCTGTGTGTGCATTTACACTTTCAAAGCCATTTTCTAGCTCAAAAGTTTCACCTTTAAGGGCTGGAACTTCTACTTCTTTTAAACCTTTTTGGATTTTATAAGAAACTACTCCATGTCCTCCATTATCCATTTTGGTAAATGATTTGTCATTGTAAGTAAAAACAATCTTTTCTGTATTAGAAGGTAAATTTGAAATTTTTAGTGCAGGTGTTGATCCTGCTTCTATATTGTAATCAGAACAAACCTCATCTTTTGGAATAGTTATTCCATCCCATTTAGCATCAGCGAACCCTACTTTTAAATCACTTGCAAGTAGTGAACTTGCAAATAATAATGTGCTTAATATTAGTGATTTTTTCATTTTATCTTTCCTTTTTAATTAGCTTTTTAATATTAGCAGATATTCTAGAAATATATAGATAAATCTTAGCCTAATGTATTGTTTTTAATATTGCCCTACTCTTTTATACTAGGACTGATACTTTTCCAATCTTCTCTTAGTGTTTTTACCAAAGTAAATCTATCATTTGGATTTGCCATTTCATCATATTCATATGGAGTTACAACAACTAATCCACCTTTTATCAAACTTGTAAAAGTATTTGATTCTACTTTTGAACCACTAAAAATAGAGAATTTCATTTCAAATCCACTGATATCGTAGAACTGTGAATTTTTTCTTATTAATTTTTTATATTTATTATATATTAAACAATCAACAACAACTTTTGAACCATCCAAGCTTAAATCCAATTTATTAACTTTTCCTATTTGTACATTTTTATAATAAACAGGCGCATCCACATTTACACTTGAAGCTGTTGGATCTTCTATTTTGAAGATTGTTCCAAAGTGTGAATTATCAACGGATGGTTGCTCATTTAAACCAGTAAATTTTGTTTGCTTGCTTTGCTTTGAACTTTTAATAACTCCAATATTTACAGCCATAACAGTAGAACCAATATTTGATACTTCTTGTAATGATATTTTTGGTTTTTTAAGATAAAAAATTGTATCTTCTTTTGCAAAAGAATTAAAATCATCATATATTAAAGCTTTTACTTCTACTTGTTGGTTTGCATTTAATTTCACATCTGTAACTTTTCCTACATTTACACCTTTGTATGTAAGTTGAGAAAAATCTTTTTGTAATCCTTCTACATCATCAAAAACTATCGTTATACTATTTGTAGAGTTTTTCATTTTATCTTCAGATGCAAATATTTGTAACTTTTCAAAAGCTATATTTGAATTTGTATCAAGTTCTATTGAACCATCTATTAAAGAAGAAAAACTATCAACTTCAAATAAAACTCCACTTAGACTTGCTTTAAAATTAACAGGATTTTTTTTGTAAAATCTGCTTTTATTTGTAATATATTTTTTAAAATCATTATAAATAAATAGGCTTACTTTTGATTTTTTATCATCAAAATTTATATCTTTTACAAAACCTATCTCTTGATTTTTATAAAATATTGCCATATCAGCTTTTAGTATAAAGTCATTACTAAATTCTGCTTCTTGAATAAAGCCTGTGTTATAAATTCTTCTTAATTTTTCCACATCTTTATATGAACTGTATAGTTTAAACTCTTTTTTTGTAAGTTTACTATCTTTTCTTTTTTCACCAATTAATGCGATTGCACCATTTAATAAAGGATCAATTCCACTATAATTTATATTTAAATTTAAACTTTTTAATTCAACTAATTTTGAACTCATATCATAAAAAAGATTTTGGTCGTTTATTAAATCTTTATATTTTTCATCTATTGAAATTGAAATATTTACATTTTTCAAATCAGAACTTAAAGCATATTTTTCAACTTTTCCTATTTGAATATTTTTATAATAAACCTTTGATTTTTCACTAATTGAATTTAAACTATCACTTGAAAGCTCTATTTTTATACTGTTATTTAAATTGTTTAAATCTTTTTTATCAATAGCTGTAAAGATATTTTTGAACTCACCTTTTTTGAAATCAAGTCCAATAAAATTTCCTTTTACAATATTTCCAAGATTCTCAACTCCTTCAAGGGAAAGAACAGGTTTTTCAAGAAAGAACTTTGTGTTATTTGTCAGAAGATATTTATACTCATCATATACGAAAGCTTTTGTATTTAAAAATTCTTTATTTAAAGAAACTTCAACAATTTTTCCAATTTCAATACCTTTAAAAATAATAGGAGTATTTTGCTCAACTCCTTTAGCTTCTGTAAAATTTATATGAAAAAACTCTTTTTTCTTTAGTTCATCTTTATTTGCATATAGTAAATAAACCTCTTCTTTTGTGATTTTTTCTTGATCTTTTTCTGATGTAGTAACAGTAATTCCACCAACAAGCGCTGAATATAAACTTCCTAATTCGATATTTAAACCACTTGCCCCATAGTTTACTTTTAGTGCTTCATTTATCATGAATTTTGAGCTTTTATTTACTAAATAGTTAAATTTATCATAAATATATGCTGTAAAATACACTTTTTCATAAACAAACTCTTTTGCAATAATTTCACCTATTTGAAACTTATTATAAAAAATTGGAGTTCCTACTTCAACCGTATCTTTTTCACTAGCAATCAATGAAATATAATATCCATCATCGTCAAATTCGTCATTTGGTTGAGTATCTAAACCATTAAAGTATAATTTTTCTTTACTATTTGCATACTCTTCATGGGTTTTTAATTTTGGAGATAATTCTATTTTATAACCACTAATTAATGTATTTAAACCTGAAATTTTCGTTAATGAGATTGTTGGTTTTTTTATCCAAAACTCAGAAGCTTCATTTGCTACGTAACTAGCAACATCACTATTTATAAGAATATTTACTTTTACATTCTTTAAATCTTCATGCATATCTATTTTAGTAACTTTTCCTAATTGTAAACCTTTGTATTCCAAAGGTGTAACGCCCTCTTTTAGACCTTCTGCACTTTTGAATACAACTGTTATATTTGTACCTTTTTTCATATAAGATTCATATGCAATCCAAGATAAAATTCCTAAAATAATCAAAGGTAAAATCCAAACAAATGAAATGGATTTCTTATCTTCTACTACTGCTTGATAAACAAGATCTTGTGATTCTTCTTTTACATCTTCTTTTATTAATTCTTTACTCATCCCAAATAATCCTTGTATCAAATCTATTTGCTGCTATCATTGTTAGTATTACCATCAAAGCAAAAGAAGTTGCAGCAACTCCTCCTTTTATATTAAAAAGTTCATCAAGCTGAACAACTGAAGCCAAAATAGCAACAACATAAATATCTATCATAGACCATTTTCCAATGGCTTCAACAAATTTATATATTAATATTTTTTTCTTATTATTTATTTTTACATTTATTTTTAAAGATACAAAAATCAATAATAATCCCACAAGTTTTATCATAGGAATCACAACAGATGCAATAAAAATCACAGATGCAATAAAATAGTTTTCATACTCTAAGAAGCTAATAACACCTCCTAAAATAGTACTTTCTATATTAACTCCTAGTTTAGTAACTTCCATTATTGGATAAAGCATTGCTGGAATGTATAATAAAATTGCACAAATAACTAATGCAAGTGATACTTGAAGTGAGTGATCTATTCTTTTAGTGACCTTATGTTTACATCTTGTACAAATAAATTTTTCATAATTTTCTTTTTCATAAACCATATGACAATTTTTACATGATATTAAAACGGTTTTATTCTTCAAATGCACGTCTACCCTCAAACTTAAGGTTTGACATATAAAAACAAAAAATATAGACTAACATTATGTAAAATCCTATATCAAATTTTGTTGTATTTACCATTCCAATTAATTTTATATATGTAACAATTATACTAATAACAAAAACTTCTATAAATCCCCAATGTTTAAAAAAATGAAAGCCATCATGAAGTAATGTTCTTGTGAATATTTTTATTTTTGTTTTCTCTTGTATAAAAACAAAAATAATTATCATTGAGTTTAATATGGGAGCCACAATAATAGTAAAGAAAACTAATAAGCCAACAAAAAAGAAATTTTGTTCAAGCAAAATCATAACTGTTCCAAAAAGTGTTGCTTTTAATTCATTTTCATTTATATTTAGTGTAATTATTGGATATATATTTAAAATTCCAAAAAGTAAAAGAGATGAAATAGCATAGTATAAAGAATCGTTTGAATGTTTTTTATCTATGTCTAATTTACTATTACATCTTGGGCATCTTTGAATTATTTTTAAATCTGCTTGTTTTTTTACAAATAAACCACAACTATAACACTCTGTTATAGTTTCCAAATTTTTATACATTATTTTCCTAAATTTAAAATCTTCATATTTTAACATAGTATATTAAAATCTAATATATAGTATCATTGTAAGCGCTTTATGCAAAATATAATATTTTTTAAAGGTTAATAATATGCAATTTAATATTTCTCAAGGATTAGTAGGAACAAGACCTCCTGTTGTAAAACCAAGCCCAAAAGTTTTAGAATTTTTAGGAGAAAGTGGAATGAGAAAACTAATTTCTGATCATTATGATTTACTAAGAGTTAGTAATATAAAAGGATTATTTCCACCAAGCGAGGAAGGTTTTGCACTAGCTAAACAACACTCTGCTGATTTTTTTATCCAAATTTGTGGAGGACATCCGTATTTTAATGAAAACAGAGGTGCACCTATGATGGCAGCACGACATCAACCTTTTAGAATCACTCCAGAAGCTAGAAGAATATGGTTAGAATCATACATTATAGTTTTATCAAATCTTGATATGCCAGATGATTTAAAACAATCTTTTTGGGATTACTTAGATATTTTCTCAATTTGGATGATGAATACTCAAGAAGACCAATAAAAATAGGGAAACCTATTTTTATTAAATAATATTTTTTATCCTCAAACAACTCCTATATTTTAATTGTAAAATCATATTAATCTCTATTTTTTATATAAAATAATTATTTTTTTGCTATTATATTGACTCATTTATATAATAGGATTTATTTATGCCAAAAAGTTTCAAAAATTATATTCTTTTAAAACAAATCATTTTAGTTACTATTGTTTTTCTAATATGTTTTATTTTTAGTACTTACATTCATACAAGCCTTACAAAAAAAGAAGCCTTAAAACAATCAGATGCAATATCAAATCAAATTTTCTCATCTATGTATCAAGTTATGAAAAAAGGTTGGAGTAAAGATGACGTTCGAATGTTTACAAAATCACTAGAAGATAGTTTCGTAAATAGCAATTATGAAATAAATATTTATCGAACTCAAAAAGTAAAAGATATTTTTGGAGAAATAGAAGAAAAACAAAAAGATATTACTTTAGTAAATGTTTTAAATGGAGAAATCAAAAAATTTGAAAATTTTGAAAATAATATAGTAAGAACAATAACTCCTTTAAAGGCAAAACCTGATTGTATGTCATGTCATATAAATGTAAAAGAAGGCGATATTTTAGGTGCTTTAGAAGTTACACAAGATTTAAATTCTGTTTTTTCTGAATCTAAATATCAGTTTATTGCATTTTTCTTAATTATTATTCCATTATTTTATATTTCTGCATTTTTATCTTCAAGATATACAAGCAAACAAATTATTTCTAGTTTAACACTTTTTAATAATAAGGTTGAAAATATAAATTCTATTCAAGATTTTAAAGAATTTGATTCAAAAAATATTGATTTATATTTCAATGAATTTAATGAAATAATAAAAAATGTAGATTTAATGGCAAATAAATTAAAAGTTGTTGCTGTTGATAAAGAGTTATTAGAATTCGAAGTAAAACTTTTAGATAAATTTATTATCACATCAGATGTAGTAAAAGATTGGAGAGAGTATATTTGTGAATTATTAATAGAAATTAATAAAATTATGGAAACATACACTTTAATGACTATTTTTAGAGTTGGTGAAGACCAATTCGAAGTTGATATTTTTTGGTTAGGAATGCCACAAGAAGAACAGAAAAAAATATTTGAAAAATATATTCATAAAACTATAAAAGAATCTGATTATTTTCAAGGTTTTCCTGAATTTCCAATCAAACATATAATTGCTGATACAAATAAATGTATAAGTCATGTGGAAGAAAAAGAGATAGAGTATCGTTCTAAATCACTATTTTTAGATAGTCCAAAAATTGGAGGAATCGTAGGCATTGGTTTAGAATCTGTTTTTTCAAACGATCCTATTAGATATATTGTAATTGATTCAATTTTAACAACAATGGCAAATTTAGTGGGTTCTGTTAAGGCTATTCATAAATATACTCAAGACTTGGAATATTATGCTGCAAGGGATCCTTTAACTAATTTATTTAACCAAAGAGTGTTTAATGACATGATGGCTTATGAAATAAAAAGAGCTGCAAAACATGACTATCCATTTGCTTTAATGATAATTGATTGTGATAATTTTAAACCTATTAATGATAATTTTGGACACGCTTTTGGGGATAAATTTTTACAAACTGTTGCTGATATCTTAGAAGAAGAAAAAAGAGATGGAGATATTGTTGCAAGATATGGTGGAGATGAATTTACGATTATTCTTCCTGAATGTGATGAAAATGGAGCAATGACGGTTGCTAGAAGAATTGCATCTAGAATTGAAAATACAAAATTGATAGCACCTGATAATTCAAGAGTAGGAATTACAATCTCAAGTGGGATTTGCGTTTATCCAATTCATACAATGTCTCAAACAGATATGTTTATAATAGCTGATAGTATGATGTACCAAGCAAAAGAAGAAGGAAAAAACTCTGTTAAAATTCCAGATTTAAAAGATGTTTCTAAGATTTTAAAAATAAATCAAGAAAAATCTTCTTTACTTATAAAAGCTATTGAAAATGATCAAATTGAAGCATATTTCCAACCAATAAAACCATCTTCTTTAAATAACAATTTAGTAATACATGAATTATTAATGAGAATAAATCAAGATGGAAAAATCATCTCAGCATTCGAATTTATTGAAATCGCAGAATCAAGAGGATTGATTAATACGATGGATTTGATGGTTATTGAAAAAGCATTTATAAAAATAAAAGAATCAAATTATGAAGGTATTTTATTTATAAATCTATCTCCAAAATCTTTAATTATGGGAGATTTTATTAATAAAATTAATAATTTTGTAGACAAATATGGAATTATAAAAGAAAAAATTGTTTTTGAAATCACAGAAAGAGAAACTGTAAAAAACTTTACATTATTAGAAAAATTTGTTCATACTTTAAAAGCTGAAGGTTATAAATTTGCTATTGATGATTTTGGTTCAGGGTTTTCATCTTTTCACTATATTAAAAAATTCCCAATTGATTATCTAAAAATTGATGGTGATTTTATTGTAAATATTGATAAAGATGTAAAAGATAGAGCTTTTGTAAATAGTATTGTAACTTTAGCAAAAGAGCTAAATATAAAAATAATTGCAGAGTTTGTAGAAAGCCAACAAATTGTTGAAATTTTAGATGTTTTAGAAATTGATTACTACCAAGGTTTTCATATTGGAAGACCAGCTGATAAATTTATCTCTTTAAAATAAGAGATAAATCTATTTAATTTCCGATGGCAAGCGAGTATAAAATCATAGAAGTTTCACCTATGAACTCACAAACTTCATCATCATAGTAAGCCCCTATTCCACTACAAGCAATTCCTAAATAGTTTGATGCTAAATATAATCTATGACCAATAATTCCAGCTTTTTGATAAACTTCTTGATAGTTTTTACTTTTACTTGCTAGATAAAATGTAACAGCGCTATCTTTTCCTAATTCTTGTTCTAAACATAAATATCCAGCCTTTGAAGAAAAATCTCCATTTTTAATAAGTTCAGAATTTTTATATAACCCAAGAGCAAATCCTTCTACTCTATTAAGCACATAATAAATATCAAGCTCTTCATCGCAATCACTTGTTACAGCTTCGTTTAGGAGCTTTAAAATAGCTTCAAATTGAACTTTACTAATACTTTGTTTAGTAAACTCTCTTATTGATCTTCTTTGAAAAATTGTGTCTTGAAACTTTTCTTTATGAAAATTAAATATCGCTTTGTTTTTTTGTGGTTTTTTATCAATTATTTTTAAACTATCTTTATATGCATCTTCTACCATTTCATTTTTAAAGAAAAAACTAATAGTGTTCTTTTCATAACTTGAGCCATCAAGTGTAGGAATATCTAAAGTGAAATTTTCTTTTTTATCATTTGCTTTTTTTTCACCACAAAGCACAATAGAAGTAAAAAATTCTTTTTCATCAAAAGAAAAAAAGTCATTTAACTTCTCTTTAGAAAAATCATAAATGATTTCAAAATCCTTATCAAACAAATAAGAACTAGCTTCAATACTTCCTATTAAATGCCCAGCATCCAATAAACAATATCGAAATGCCCTATTTTTATACTTCCATGAAGATCTAAAATATAAAGACGATACAAAAAATATAAATCCATCTACACTATAAGATAAATCTAAAAGATTTTCAATTCCTTCATTAACTTCTAATTTTTGAAGTAAAACAGCACTTGAACTTGATACTTCTAAATGATAAATTCCATCTTCAAAACCATTAGTATTTCGCACTTGAAAATATAGTTCATTTGGGTATAAAGCTCCAGCACTTGGATTTACACGTAAGAAATATTCTGCATTTGGATATGTTTTTTTTGCACTAATTCCGCAGATTAGATATAAGAAATTATAGTTTGGATTTTCATTTAAAAGTTGAACTCTTTTATAATCTTTTGGATAACTTTTAAACTTATTAGGAGGATTATTCCAATCAACTCTATTTGGGTTTGTTCGAATACTTAGATAAGAGTGTTTAGTATTTTGATGATATTTATTTAAAGAAGTAAAGCTCAACTTAAAAGTTGAACTTTACAGCGATATTTGAAGTTTTGTAATCATAATCTTGAGTAGAATATCTCATTTTTGTTGTTTTATAAGTACCTTCTACTGCAATATTATCTGATAATCTATACTCTAAAGAAGGTCCATAACCTAAACCAAAAGCTGAACTATCATCAAGATATTGATAAGCACCAGTTACAATAGCGTATGCTCTTAGATTTTGAATTAGTTCATAACCAGCTCTTAAATCCATATCAAGTGTTGTAACATCTACACCACTTCGTACATTTCCATAAGAAAGGCTATTTCCAAATCCTAATATTATATCATTGTCTAAAACAGTATTTGAAGTATATCCTACTCCAAACTGTGTGTAATTTTCTGATCCAATTTTTGCAGCAGTTGCACCTACTGATACTTTTGTATCAAAACCGTTTGCATTTAAAAGGGATGTAATACCTAGTGCAAAAAAAACAGTTAGTAATTTTTTTCTCATTATTTTTTTCCTTTTAATTATTTATTTTTTGTTGTGTTTATTCCTGGTTGTTCTTGTGTTCCCACATAATCTTTTTCAACTGAACTTGTTTTTAAATATGTCATTAAAACACCAACAGCTATACAAAAAACAACAACCAATCTTACAATATTTCTCTTTTGTTTTGATTCGTTTCCATTGTAATCATCAATTTTATCTAAACTTGGTTCACCATTATTCATTTTACTCATAATAACTCCTTTGTTATATTAAAGATACCATTAATTGATTAACAGCAATTGTAATATCTTTGATATCTTTTTTCTCTTTTGTCATAAAATTATCTATATGCTCTCTAATTTTATTAAATTTATTCTTTTCTTTTACTATAAAATTTGTAAATGCAACATCAGGAAAGTCACTTAATTTTTTGAATGCTAAAACTTCTTTTGTATAATAAATTACAATATATTCTATAAATTGAAGTATTTGACTTTTTAATGCAATATCTGTTGAATTAGAAATTTTTACATTATTTAAAGCTGAAATAATATCTAAAATATTAAATTCATGAATTATTAAATAAAACACAACTAGAACATCTTTGAATGAATGATTAGTATTTTCTTTTATCATAATTCCAGCAATTGAGAATCTTAAATAATCAATAACACTAAAGAATTTATTAAATTCATCATCATCGTTTATTAAAACTTCAACTTTATTATTATGAACTTCTGATAATAATCTAAATAATTCAGCCTTATGATCAATAATATGTGCAGAATCAAGCTCATTTGCTTGAAGATGTTTTACCATCCATTTTGTACTTGAGTATAAAACATACTCAACTTTGTTGATTAATTCATACTGCTTTTCAATTGGCATAATTGCATCTTGAGCATAGATTTTTTCTCTAATCTCTTTTGATCCAAATAATGATTTTGCAACTAAATATGATTTAACTTTTAATAAAAACTTATCTTTTCCTAATTTTGTATAATCAGAAATAAATGTGATTCCTTGATTATTAACTATAATATCAGCCATCATCGTAGCTATTATTTCTCTTTTTAATGGGTGTTTTAAAATTTGTTTCTCATATGTTTTTGCAAATTCACTTGGAAAATATCTAAATAAATATTGTTCTGAGAACTCTTCATCAACAAGTGGTGATTCAAGTATTGCTTTTTTAATAAATATTTTACAATATGAAAGCAATGTTCCTAAAACTGGTCTTACAACAGAACCATTAATATCAATTATATTTCTAAAGTTTTCATTTTTTGGAATATAGAAATCTTTTCTATTAAATCCTTCTCCTTCATTTTCTAAAGTTTCGATTACTTTTATATAATCATTTGGATATTTTTTTGAAAACTCTTCATCAATAGATATAACACATGCTTGATCATAAGAACTTTTTAAAACTAAACCAACAACATCTTGTGTTAAAGATTGTAAAGTATCTTTTGCTTGTTGTTCATTTAAAAGACCTTCATTTTTGATTACATTTAATAAAATTTTTAAGTTAACTTCGTGGTCTGATGTATTTACTCCACCTGAGTTATCAATGGCATCTTGATTTATTCTTCCACCATTTAATGCATATTCAATTCTTGCTTTTTGAGTAAATCCTAAGTTTCCACCCTCTGAAACAATTTTTGCTCTTAATTCATTTGCATTAACTCTAACAGCTTCATTTTGTTTATCACCTAAATCAAGATTGTTTTCATCACTTGCTTTTACATAAGTTCCAACACCACCATTGAATAATAAATCAACATCAAGAGTTAGAAGTTTTTTACATAATTCTTCCCCTGAAAGTGTAGTTTCAGTTATTTTAAGAAGTTTTTGAATCTCTTCACTTAGTTCGATTTGCTTATCATTTCTTTTATAGATTCCTCCACCTTTTGAAATGATTGAAGTATCATAATGAGCCCAACCACCCTCTTTTGATTCAAAAAGTCTTTTTCGTTCTGCATATGATTTTTTAATATCTGGATTTGGGTCAATAAAAATTTCTCTTTGTGAAATAGCTCCAAGAAGTTTGAATTTTTCTGATTCAATTAATCCATTTCCAAAAACATCCCCACTCATAGAACCAATCCCAACGATTGATATTTCTTGTTTATAAATATTTATTCCCTCTTCAAGGAAAAATCTTTGAGTAGAAACTAAAGAACCTTTTGCAGTAATTCCTAAATCTTTATGTCCAAATCCATTACTTCCACCACTTGCAAAGGCATCACCTAACCAAAAGTTTCTCTCTTTTGCAATAGCATTTGCAATATCACTCATAGATGCCGTTCCCTTATCAGCAGCAACTACGAAATATGCATCATCATCGTCATAACAAACGATTTGCGAATTTTTTACGATTTTTCCATCAATCATATTATCAACTAAATCTAAGTTTGCATTTATAAATAATGAATAAATTTCACTGAAATACTCTTTTGTTATTTCACTTGAATCTTTATTATTTATTACAAATCCACCCTTTGCTCCATCTGGAATAATAATAGAGTTTTTACCATCTTGAGTTATTAATAAAGATTTGATTTCTTGTCTATAATCATCATGTCTATCAGACCATCTTAATCCACCTCTTGAGATTTTTGACATTCTTAAATGAATTCCGTAAAAATCTTTATGATAGATGAAATTTTCTACATTTGGTTGTAAACCTTTTAAATCTTTAGATAAATTTTTTGTATCTATTTTAAAAGAAAATGTCTCTTTATTTAAGAAGTAATTTGTTCTAAGAAGAGATATTAAAAATGACTTAGTAATGTTTAATATTCTATCATCTAAAATTTCTGGTACTAGTTTGATTTTTTCTTTCATACTAGCTTCTAGTTTTGCTAATGAATCTTTTTTGTCTTTTATTTTTGGATCAAATTTAATTAAGAAATATTCTACAAATAAAGCTGTGATGCTATGATGAGTTGTTAATGTTTCTAAAATTTGTTCTGAATTTACAGAAAGAACAGCTTGATCGATATATTCAATAAATGCTCGCAAAATTGTAATTTTTTTAAAATCAAAATTCTCTTCATAAACTAATGAAAATGCCTTTGAATGTTTTACAGTTGAATCTTGCAAAGAGTATGTAATAATATTTTCAATATTTTCTTTTGCTATTTCTATTTTTTCTAAATCTAATGAATTTAAATTAAATCTTGAAATATAAATAGTATCTTTTTTATTAGTAAGATTAAAACTCACCTCATCAACTATCTCGAAACCAATATCATGCAAAATTGGCGTAATATGAGATAAAAAAAGTTGTTCTTTTGAAAATATTTTTATGTATCTATTATTTTTATTGTTTAATATTTTTGTTACAACTTTGTTTTTTGAAACTTCTTGAAAAACTGATTCTTCTACAGTTAAATCATCACTTGTTAGAATTTGAGAACAAATTGTATTTATATCGTGCATAGCCATTTGAATCCTTAAAATATTATTGTGTCTATTATACTACTATTTATATCTTAAAAGTTATTAAAATTGTGATTATTTATCTTACTACTATCCCATATATCAAGGAATTTAATAACTTTTGCAAATCTTTTGGCTTAACTTCAATATCCAAACCTCTTTTTCCACCACTTATAAAAATCGTTTCAAATTTATTTACACTTTCATCCAAAACTGTTTTTAAAAGCTTTTTTTGACCCAAAGGTGAAATTCCACCAAGTAAATATCCTGTAACTTTTTGTGCTTCATCTTTATTTGCCATTACTGCTTTTTTAACATCAAAAGCAGATGCAACATCTTTTAAACTTAATTGATTTTTCACTGGAAGTACACATACAACTAACTGTTTTGGAGTCAGTTCCACAAGAAGTGTTTTATAAACTTGCGAAGCATCAAGCCCTAGTTTAACCACAGCTTCATCACCAAAATTTGTACAAGCTGGGTCGTGGTCATATTTGTGTATTTTAAAATCACATTTGTTTTTTTTTAGCATTTCAATTGCTGGTGTCATTTAAGTAAAATTCCTTTTTTAAAATCTCTTCACCATTTATCAAAATAGCAATAAAATGCTTTCCTAAATAGTGTTTTCTTGTTGTCATATTTTTAAAACTCTGTTTTTTTATAAACTTTTTTGAAGATGATTTTATCTCATTTTGACTTATCATAAAAACTTTTTTATTAT
>OBMA010001196.1_pt1 | contig 15871 bp, 9 predicted proteins | sample 1539141 | NCBI WGS metagenome assembly OBMA01 (sample SAMEA3991484, study PRJEB22521) | metagenome | biome: anthropogenic terrestrial biome; feature: sewage plant; material: raw primary sludge | place: Sweden | collected 2012-09-26 | reverse complement strand
TTTAACGTTACTGCCTGCACTGCAGTGTGACCGGCAGCGATTACAACAATATTATAATTGACAGTAAGGAAAGTATCAAAATGAGTGAAAAGCTTGTACTTATAGACGGACACAGTATTTTAAACAGGGCATATCACGGGCTGCCTGATCTGACCAATTCAGAGGGACTTCACACAAATGCAGTCTATGGTTTTTTAAATATCATGTTCAAGATTCTTGACGAGGAAAAGCCTGACTATCTGACGGTGGCATTTGATGTGCATGCACCGACGTTTCGCCACAGGATGTTTGATGCGTACAAGGGCACGAGAAAGCCTATGGACGAGGAACTTAGGCAGCAGGTGCCTATGATAAAGGAAATGCTTACCGCTATGGGCATTAAAATCGTGGAAAAGGAAGGCTATGAGGCCGACGATATACTTGGAACCTTATCTGTCAGGGCAGAAAAGGCCGGTATGGATGTCGCCATCATTTCCGGAGACAGAGACCTTTTGCAGCTTGCGACTGACCATGTCATGGTAAGGATTCCAAAGACAAAGAAAACAGGAACCGAGATAGAAAACTACAATACAGCAGATGTTATCGAAAAGTACGGCGTCACTCCAAAGGAATTTATCGATGTAAAGGCTCTGCAGGGAGATACATCGGATAATATCCCAGGTGTGCCCGGTATCGGCGAAAAGACAGCAGGCGCACTTATAGCAAAATATCACTGTATAGAGGCAGTACATGAGGACGCTGAGAATGTAAAGCCGCCAAGGGCTTCAAAGAATATAGTGGAGTACTGGGAGCAGGCGCTTATGAGCAAGGAGCTTGCGACAATCATACTTGATGCGCCGGTTGACTATGAATTTTCTGATGCAAAGCTTAGTGGCGGAGTAGAGTCACTCTACACTGAGGAAGCCTTTTTACTGTGCAAAAGATACGAATTCAAAAACATGCTGTCACGGTTTAATGTGGAGGCTCCTAAAAACAATGCCGAGGAGCATTTTGTGGTAGTAATGGACTTAAAGACTGCAGAGAGTGTGTTTGAGAAGGCAAAGGGCAGGGAGGTCGCTTTTGCGGTAGTACCGGGAGAGTCTTTGGGAAACAGCGAAAGTGATGGACAGCTAAGTCTGTTTTCGGAGCCGGTTTCTAACGATTATCTTGCTGTTTCGATTTGTTTTTCAGAGGAGGACATTTATTTTATCTGTACAGGTGATGAGATTTCAAGCAGCTTCCTGGATGAAAAATTAAATACCCTGGAAGTAAAGTCATGGATATCACCGGATTTAAAGACCAATCTGCACAGATTTAAGAGCAAAGAGATAAAGGCAGATGACAGAGGCAGATATTTTGACATGATGGTGGCTGCATACCTTATCAATCCGCTTGTCGGGGAGTATCCCTATGATGCGGTTGCAAAGGACTATCTGGGGCTTATGCTCTCATCTAAAAAGGATTATCTGGGAAAGCTTGATTTCACCCGGATGATGAAGGAGGATGAGAAAAAGGCAGTGGACTGTGCCTGCTACGAGGTGTATACTGCCTGGAAATCAAAGCCGGTTCTTTTGCAGAAGCTAAAGGAAATGGATATGCTCACGCTTTATAAAGATATCGAGCTCCCGCTCGTTTTTGTGCTGTATGATATGGAAAATGAGGGTATAAGGGCTGATGGAATAAAGCTTAAGGAGTATGGAGACAAGCTTGCTGTTTCGATAACTGAGCTTGAAAAGAAAATATATGAGGCAGCAGGTGAAGAGTTTAATATAAATTCGCCAAAGCAGCTTGGAGTCATTCTCTTTGAAAAGCTTGGACTGCCAAATGAAAAGAAGACAAAGACCGGTTATTCTACTGCGGCAGATGTGCTTGAAAAGCTGGCACCGGAGTATCCGATTGTCGCGGATATATTGGAATACAGACAGCTCACAAAGCTAAAGAGCACATATGCTGACGGACTTTCGGGATATATTGCATCCGATGGCAAAATCCATACTACCTTAAATCAGACAATCACTGCGACAGGCCGTCTTTCAAGCACAGAGCCTAATCTGCAGAATATCCCGATAAGGATTGAGCTGGGCAAGCTTATCAGAAAGGTATTTCTGCCTGAGGATGGAGATCTGTTTGTTGACTCAGACTACTCGCAGATCGAGCTTCGGGTGCTTGCGGCGCTTTCAGGGGATGAAAGGATGATAGAGGCCTTTAAGAATGGTCAGGATATCCACAGAAGTACAGCATCCCTTGTGTTTGACACACCGTTTGATGAGGTCACAGACCTTCAAAGACGAAATGCCAAGGCGGTAAATTTTGGTATCGTATATGGCATCAGTGCGTTTGGCCTGTCTAACGACCTGGGGATTTCAAGGAAAGAGGCACAGGGCTATATAGACAGCTATTTTGTCAAATATCCAAAGATTAAGGAGTTTTTGGATCAGACGGTTTTGGATGCCAAGAAAAATGGCTATACAAAGACCATGTTTGGACGTATCAGACCGATTCCCGAGCTGAACTCGAGCAATTTCATGCAAAGACAGTTTGGAGAGAGAGTTGCGATGAACTCACCTATTCAGGGTACAGCAGCCGATATCATAAAGATTGCCATGATACGTGTGCATGACAGGCTTCTTGACGAGGGCTTAAAGTCAAGACTTATCCTTCAGGTGCATGATGAGCTTTTAATTGAGACAAAGGAAGCTGAGAAGGATAAAGTGATTAAGCTTCTGGAGAAAGAAATGCGTGGCGCGGTGGACATGAAGGTATCCATGGAGGTGGGCACCGAGTGTGGCTATGACTGGTATGATGCGCATTGATGACAGAAAAGGAAATAGTATGATTTTTATAGGAATAACAGGTGGTGTAGGTGCCGGAAAATCGGCAGTGCTTAGCTATCTTAAGGAACTTGATGGCGTAAGGGTCATGCTCTCCGATGAGATAGCACATGAGCTGATGGAGCCGGGAAGCGACTGCTACAACAGATTAAAGGAATTGTTTGCGGGCGAACCGATATGGCTTGAGGACGGGCATTTTGACAGACCGGCACTTGCCGGAGTGATTTTTTCGGATGATAAAAAAAGAGAGCTTTTAAACGAAGTAGTGCATCCTGCAGTAAAGGAATATGTGCTTAATGCAGTTAAAGAGGCAAAAAAAGATGGTCTGTTCATGCTTGTGCTTGAAGCAGCACTCCTTATAGAGGAGGGATATGGTGAAATCTGCGACGAGCTGTGGTATATTTATGCAAGTGAAGAAGTCAGAAGAAAAAGACTTAAGTCATCAAGAGGCTATTCAGATGAGAAGATTGACAGTATCTTTGCAAGCCAGCTTAAAGAAGCTGAGTACAGAAGGCACTGCAAGGAGGTTATTGATAATGATGGAGATATCGAAAACACGATAGCTTCAATAAATAAAGCGCTTAGCAAATACAAGGAGTAGTGGAAATGAACAATGTATTCGGTTTGGACATTGGTACAAGAAATGTTGTAGGAACTGTCGGCTATCAGACTGATGACAAGGAATTTGTGGTTACAGCACAGTATGTCAGGGAGCATGAGACCAGAGCGATGCTTGACGGTCAGATACATGATATAGGCAGGGTGGCAAAAACCATTAAGGAAGTAAAGGACGAGCTTGAAAAACAGACAGGACAGCCACTTGAAGAGGTGTGTATAGCAGCCGCAGGACGAGTATTAAAGACTGTCACGACGCATGTGGAGTATGAGTATGCGCAGGAGTCTGTGGTGACCGGCGAGGATGTCCATACGCTTAACCTGCTTGGTATAGAAAAAGCACAGGAGGCACTCAAGGAGGTTAACGATACAAGCTATAAGTTTTACTGTGTGGGATATTCTACAGTCAAATTCTTTTTGAATGATGAGGTGTTTATCAGCCTTGAGGGTCATAAGGCAAACAAAATAGGCGAGGATATCATAGTTACATTTCTGCCGGAGGATGTGGTGGACGGACTTTATGCGGCAGTGGGACAGGCAGGGCTTAGTGTTGCCAATATGACATTGGAGCCTATCGCCGCTATCAATGTGGCAATTCCGGAGAACTATCGTATGCTTAATATCGCACTTGTCGATGTGGGAGCCGGAACGAGTGATATCTCAATCACAAGAGACGGAAGTATCATAGCCTATGGCATGATACCGCATGCAGGAGATGAGATGACAGAAGTTATTGTGCAGCATTTCCTCGTGGATTTCAATATGGCGGAGAGCATCAAGCTTCAGTCTACGACAAGTGATACGGTTACATACAAGGATATCATGAGCATCGAGCACACAATTCCTGCACAGGATGTCTGGGATGTGGCAGCACCTGTTGTTGATAGTATTGCACAAGAGGTATCGGCTAAAATCAGAGAGCTAAACGGTGACAAAACAGTGAGTGCCTGCTTTGTAGTCGGAGGCGGAGGCAAGATACACGGCTTCACGGAAAAGCTTGCGGAAGACCTTGACCTGCCGGAGGAAAGAGTCGCTCTAAGAGGTGAGGAAGTGCTTGGCGATGTGACCTTTGAGCAGGAGGATATTAAGAAGGATCCGCTTCTTGTCACTCCAATTGGTATATGTCTGAATTATTATGACCAGAGAAATAATTTTATCATGGTCAGATTCAACGGTGAGAGAATAAAGCTCTATGACAATAACAGGCTTACAATAGTCGATGCGGCGCTTCAGGCGGGATTTCCAAACGATGAGCTGTTTCCAAAGCGCGGCACCCCGATAAACTTTACGGTAAACGGTGTGGCAAGGCTTGTAAGAGGCGAGGCCGGAGAGGGCGCAGTGGTGACCATGAACGGAAAGCCTGCAAGCATCAATACACCGCTTGAGCCAAACAGTGAGATAGTCATCGAGCCGTCCACAGCAGGAGAGGCAGCAGAGTATAAGATATCGCAGCTTGATGAGTACAATCATTCCGTCATTACTTTTATCATAAACGGCAGAAAGGTATCATGTCCAAGGTTTGTCCAGGTAAACGGAAGGCTTGAGCCGGAGGATTACAGCATCAGGGAAAACGATGTGATTGAGACAAGAAATTACTATACAGTGCGTCAGATTGCGCAGTTTATGGATCTCGTTATTGACACAGACCAGATGATATTTGTAAACAATGAAGAGGCTGATCTCGACACTCTTGTATATGAAAATTTCTCTGTTGAGTGGAAAACAGATGAATATGGTGTTGCAAGAATCGACAATAACAATTATAATGACACACAAGAGTCTGATTCAGATGATGCTTCGGTCTTAGCTGAGCAGGATGCAAACAGCACAGAGTCAGACAACACAGTGACCAGAACATCAGAGCAGATGATGAATCAGGTGCTCGATGAGCTGCATGATGAGTTTGCTAAAGAAGCTGAAGCATCTGCTGTGCCGGAAAACGAATTGCCGGAAAATGAATTGCCAAAAAATGATATACAGGAAGAAATACACGAAGAAGACTCATCAGAAAATACAGTTACAGTAATTGTAAACGGTGAGCCTGTAGAGCTGTCCGGCAAGGATACATATATATTTGTCGATATATTTACCCATATCTCATTTGATTTACAGGCAGGAAAGGGCAGGGCAATAGCCACTGTAATAAATGGCAGAGATGCCCAGTTTTCCGAGGAGCTTCATGAGGGAGACAAAATAGAATTATACTGGAAAGAGAATTAACATGTTAGAATTATGCAGCATTGCCAGCGGCAGCAGTGGAAACTGTATATGCGTGGGTACGGATGATTGTCATGTGCTCATAGACGCGGGCATCAGCGGTAAGAAAATAGAAAACGGACTGAATGAATTTGATATGACGGCCACAGATATGCAGGGGATTCTCGTGACACATGAGCATATAGACCATATCGCAGGGCTTGGTGTCATGGCAAGACGCTATCATATTCCGATTTATGCAACAAAGGCCACAATCGGGGCCATAAAATGTACCAAATCCGTTGGAAATATAGATGATGAGCTGTTTCATCCTGTTGAGGCAGGCGTCGATTTTACAATAGGCGATATAGAGTTTGAGCCGCTTCACATATCACACGATGCGGCTGATCCTGTCGCGTACAGATTTAAAAACGAAAATCATGCGATGGCGGTCGTGACAGACCTTGGCACGTATGATGATGCACTGGTTTCAAAGCTTCAGAACCTGGATGGGCTGCTGCTTGAAGCCAATCATGATATAAATATGCTCCAGACAGGGGCGTATCCGTATCCGCTCAAGCGCAGAATCATGGGTGACAGCGGACATTTGTCGAATGAGAGAAGCGGGCAGTTGTTATGCGAGCTTCTTCATGATAAATTTGGCTCAGTAATACTGGGACACCTTAGTAAAGAAAACAACTACGAAAAGCTGGCGTATGAAGCCGTCAGGCTTGAGGTCACAATGGGAGACAATCCATATAAGGCAAGTGATTTCCCTATGTATGTGGCTAAGAGAGACAGGGCATCAGACCGCATAGCCGTAGAATAAGAGAACAGGAGAATAAGTTGTTATGGATAACACAAAGAACAAAGTAATCATCACAGTTGTCGGAAAAGACACAGTAGGAATCATCGCAAAGGTATGTACATATCTGTCAGAGGGCAGTGTAAACGTGCTTGATATCTCACAGACTATCGTTTCAGGTTATTTCAACATGATGATGATTGTTGATATGGCAAATGCTACAGCTTCATTTGCAGAGATTTCTGACCAGCTTGATGCACTTGGAGAAGAAATTGGTGTAACAATAAAGTGTCAGAAGGAAGAAATCTTTGAGATGATGCATCGAATCTAGTTTAGCATAAAAATGTCATACACAGTTAAAGGAGAACAGCAAAATGATAAATATTGGTGAAGTAATTGAGACCAATGACATGGTGGAGAAGGAAAATCTTGACGTGCGTACAATCACACTCGGTATCAGCCTGCTCGACTGTATAGACTCAGACCTTGCAAAGGTAAATGAGAATATCTACAACAAGATTACAACACTTGCAAAGAATCTTGTATCAACAGGAAAAGAGATAGAGAACAACTACTGTATCCCTATCGTAAACAAACGTATTTCAGTTACACCTATCGCCCTTGTCGGCGGTGCGGCCTGCAAGAGCTCAGAGGATTTTGTTACCATAGCAAAGACACTTGACAGAGCTGCCAAAGAGGTAGGTGTCAACTTCATCGGTGGATACTCAGCACTTGTGTCAAAGGGCATGACAAAGGCGGATGAGCTTTTAATCAAATCCATCCCTCAGGCAATGCTTGAGACAGACCTGGTATGCAGCTCTGTAAATGTTGGCTCTACAAAAACCGGAATCAACATGGATGCAGTAAAGCTGATTGGCGAGATGATAAAGGAGACAGCAGAGGTGACAAAGCACCTTCCTGTATCAGGCTGTGCCAAGTTTGTAGTATTCTGCAACGCTCCTGATGACAATCCGTTTATGGCAGGAGCCTTCCATGGTGTGACAGAGGCAGATGCCATCATCAATGTAGGTGTCAGCGGACCGGGAGTAGTAAAGACAGCTCTTGAAAAGGTAAGAGGCGAGAACTTTGAGGTGCTCTGTGAGACAATCAAGAAGACAGCCTTCAAGGTTACACGAGTAGGACAGCTTGTGGCAAAGGAGGCTTCAAAGAAGCTTGGAGTGCCATTTGGAATCATAGACCTCTCACTTGCACCTACACCGGCTATCGGAGACTCTGTAGCCGATATTCTCTGTGAGATAGGCTTAGAGAGAGCCGGAGCTCCGGGAACAACAGCAGCACTTGCACTCTTAAACGATCAGGTGAAAAAGGGCGGTATCATGGCATCCTCATATGTCGGCGGACTCTCAGGTGCCTTTATTCCTGTATCAGAGGATCAGGGAATGATAGATGCCGTAAACGATGGTGCACTCACTCTCGAAAAGCTTGAGGCTATGACCTGTGTGTGCTCAGTGGGACTTGACATGATTGCAATCCCGGGCGATACAAAGGCCACCACAATTTCAGGAATTATCGCAGATGAGATGGCTATCGGTATGATAAATCAAAAGACAACAGCCTGCAGACTGCTTCCAGCAATCGGAAAGGATGTAGGTGATGTGGTAGAAATCGGAGGACTCCTTGGAAGTGCACCGGTTATGCCGGTAAACAGATTCTCTTGTGATGCATTTGTAAACCGTGGAGGAAGAATCCCGGCACCTATTCACAGCTTTAAAAATTAGTAAATAATGGCATTGTTTACAAGCATGTACTTATAAGAATAACTTATAAGTACATGCTTATTTTAAAGTGGTACTTGACAATGACAAAAATACATGCTTAAATAAAGACAGTTATATGACTGACGGAAGTGGATAACCACATGGAGTATAACAGTTGATTGCCGACCGTCTGGGCGCACATTTATATAAGTTTCCTGCAGAGCTTTATATTATTATGTGTGTTCAGACGGTCTTTTTTATTCCGGCAGGCCCGAGTAATTTGGGGATGCAGACCACATTATCAGAAAACATGGAGGATGACATGGAAAGAGTATCATTAGCAAAGGAATTATCAAGCACAACATACCCTGGCAGAGGTATCGTAATCGGCCGCACAAAGGATGGTAAGAAGGCTGTAACAGCATACTTTATCATGGGCAGAAGCGAAAACAGCCGCAACAGAGTATTTGTAGAGGATGGCGAGGGCATCAGAACACAGGCATTTGACCCTTCAAAGCTTGAGGATCCAAGTCTTATCATTTACGCACCTGTAAGAGTGCTCGGCAACAAGACAATTGTCACAAACGGTGACCAGACAGATACTATCTATGAGCTGATGGACAAGCAGCAGACATTTGAGCAGGCCTTAAGGACAAGAGAGTTTGAGCCTGACGCTCCTAACTATACACCTAGAATTTCAGGAATCATGCATATTGACAATGGTGAGTTCAACTATGCTATGTCAATCTTAAAGAGCAACAACGGCAATCCTGATGCATGCAACAGATATACATTTGCATACTCAGCACCGGTTGCAGGAGAGGGACATTTTATTCATACATATATGGGTGATGGCAATCCACTGCCAAGCTTTGAGGGTGAGCCTACATGGGTAGATATCGACGGAGATATCGATGAGTTTACCGATATGGTATGGGAGAACCTTAACGAGGACAATAAGGTATCACTTTTTGTCAGATATATTGATATCGCAACAGGCGAGTATGAGAGCAGAATCGTAAACAAAAACAAATAAAACACTATATAAACGGTCAAATATACAAGATAAGCAGATAAAAACAGGAGAACAGAAAAATGCAGGAATACGAATTAAAATACGGATGTAATCCAAATCAGAAACCAGCCAGAATTTTTATGAAGGAGGGAGAGCTTCCTATAAAAGTGCTTAACGGCAGAGCCGGATATATCAACTTCCTTGATGCCTTTAACGGATGGCAGCTTGTAAGAGAGCTTAAGAAGGCAACAGGTCTTCCGGCAGCAACATCCTTCAAGCATGTTTCACCTGCAGGTGCAGCAGTAGGACAGCCACTTTCAGATGTGGAGAAAAAGATTTACTGGGTTGATGATATGGATATCGAGTTTACACCACTTGCAAATGCATACATCAGAGCAAGAGGAGCTGACAGAATGTCATCATTTGGTGATTTTATTTCACTTTCAGATGTATGTGACAAGAGCACTGCACTTGTAATCAAGAGAGAGGTATCAGACGGTGTTATCGCTCCGGGCTACACAGACGAGGCTCTTGAGATTTTAAAGGCTAAGAAAAAAGGCAATTACTGTGTTATCGAGATTGACCCGTCATATGAGCCGGCACCTATCGAGAGAAAGGATGTATTTGGCATCACATTTGAGCAGGGCAGAAACGAGCTTCATATTGATGATGATTTCTTCTCAAATATCGTGACAGAGAACAAGGAGCTCACAGAGCAGGCTAAGATTGATCTGGCAATATCTATGATTACATTAAAGTATACACAGTCCAACTCTGTATGCTATGTAAAGGGCGGCCAGGCAATCGGTATCGGAGCAGGCCAGCAGTCTCGTATCCACTGTACCAGACTTGCAGGCTCAAAGGCAGACAACTGGTGGCTTCGTCAGTCTCCACAGGTGCTTGGACTTCAGTTCGTGGATGGTATCAGACGTGCAGACCGCGACAATACTATTGACCTTTATATCGGTGAGGATTATATGGATGTGCTTGCAGAGGGCGAGTGGCAGAAGTTCTTCAAGGTAAAGCCGGACGTATTTACAGCAGAGGAGAAGAGAGCATGGCTTGACAAGAATACAGATGTAGCACTTGGCTCTGATGCATTCTTCCCATTTGGTGACAACATTGAGCGTGCTCACAAGAGTGGCGTGAAGTATGTAGCCCAGCCGGGTGGATCTGTGAGAGATGACCATGTTATTGATACATGTAATAAGTACGGTATGGTGATGAGTTTTACAGGAATCAGACTTTTCCATCACTAATCACAAGGTATAGCGGTTATTAAGCTGAATTGAAGCACAATAAGTAATTCAATAATAGGGGACTTCATGATATAATTACAGTATACATTTTACACAGTAGTTAATCATGGAGTCTTTTTATGTCATTACAGTTTATCACAGGTAATTCAGGAAACGGAAAAACAAAATATCTCTTTAACAGGATAGTGAAAGAGGCAAAGGCAAACCCAAGGGACAATTATCTTGTAATAGTGCCTGAGCAGTTTACAATGCAGACGCAGAGACAGCTTGTAGATTTGTCGGAGAATAAAGCTATCATGAATATAGATGTGCTAAGCTTTAAGCGCTTAGCCTACAGAGTGTTTGATGAGCTTGGAATCACAAATCTCACGGTGCTTGAGGAGACAGGTAAGAACCTTGTACTCAGAAAGCTTGCGGCACAGGAGGCGGATAAGCTTGGCGTAATAGGCAGAAACTTAAACCGCATCGGCTATATAAGCGAGGTAAAGTCACTGCTTTCGGAGCTTGTGCAGTACAATATATCACCTGAGGAGCTCGGAAGATATATTGCCTCAGGCAGGCTATCGGATACACTTTCAGATAAGCTCAAGGATGTGCTCGTGCTCTACGAAGCATTTGAGAAGTTTATGCAGGACAAATATATCACTGCAGAGGAAATACTTAATGTGCTTAGCAATGTGGCGGAGGAGTCTGCCATTCTTAGAAATTCAGTCATTGCATTTGATGAATTTACCGGATTTACACCTATACAGAACCAGCTCATCAAAAAGCTCTTTGTCATTTCAAAGAAAATATATGTAACGCTCACAATAGACTGTCGTGAGGATATCTTTAAGAGCAGAGGCATGCAGGAGCTGTTTGACATGCCAAAAAGGACAGTGAAATCACTCACCGAAATGGCAGCGTTTTATGGCATAGAAGTCGAGGAACCTATTATCCTTGATAAAAACTACAGGCTTGCAGAAAACGAAGAGCTAAGCTTTATGGAACAGCAGCTTTTCAGAAAACGAAGATGCTCCTTTAAAAAAGCACCAAAGCACATTCATATAGACTGTCTGCGTGACCCGAAGCAGGAGCTGACAAAGATAGCCAGAAGAATTAATGAGCTTGTAAGGAACGAAAACCTACGTTACCGAGATATTGCTATAGTCACAGGAGATGTGAATATATATGCAGGTTATGTGCGTGAAATATTTGACAAATACAATATTCCTTACTTTATCGATGCCACACAGGAGATACTTTTCCATCCGTTTATTGAGTTTATCAGGTCAATACCCGATATTGCGGCACAAAATTTCTCGGCAGATGCGGTGTTCAGATTTTTGCGGTGCGGCTTTAGTGAGCTATTGGACAGTGAAATAGATGTACTTGAAAACTACGTGCTCGCCTGTGGAGTAAGAGGTAAAAGCGCATGGGACAAAAAGTGGGTCAGGCTGCCAAAGCATAAGGCAGGCTATGACCTTGAGCTTTTAAACCAAAGCAGGGAGTATATAATGGAGCTTCTAAAGCCGGTATATCAGGTGTTTTCCGATAAAAAGTCAACGGTAAAGGACTATGTGCTCGCTATATATAAGCTGATAGTTTTGCTTGATATACCTGATAAGCTTGCAAAAAAGGAGCAGGCACTGCTTGATGCAGGGGACCAGACCGCATCAAAGGAATACGGACAGATATACAAAATAGTCATGCAGCTCTTTGAAAAATATGTGGCGGTGCTGGGTGATGAATGCATGGATGCAGAGGAATTTACACAGATACTGGATGCAGGACTGGATGCGGCAGATGTAGCAGTCATACCGCCGGGATACGACACTGTGACCATCGGAGATATTGAGAGAACGCGTCTGACCAACATAAAGGTCATGTTTTTTGCAGGCGTAAACGATGGGATTGTTCCAAAGGCGGCAGGAAGAGGAGGCATTATATCCCAGTATGAGAGAGAGGCACTTAAGGAGCTGGATATAGAGCTTGCGCCTGGGGCAAGGGAGCAGGCATTTATACAGAGGTTTTATCTGTATCTGAATATGACAAAGCCATCCAGGGAGCTTTATATCAGCTATACGAGGCTTGACAGTGAAAAAAAGGCTGCCCAGCCATCGTACCTCATAGGTATATTAAAGGGGATGTTTCCGGAGCTTGTCGTGACTGAGACAGAGGATGTAGAACAGCTTTTGGATATATCAAGCAGGCAGAGTGCTCTGGATTATCTGCTGTCAAATGAGGTGGATGACAGATGGTGCGAGATTGCAGCAGCGGTGATGCTCTATGACGCATCAGTCAGTGATGCAGGGGACGGTAATGAAGTAGACGATAAAGAATTTACTCAAAAAAATTCCGTGGAGCGGCTCATCAATGCAAGGTTTGAGCATTATTCAAAGGATCCGATCAGCCGAAATGTGGCAAGAAGCATATACGGCAGACACATGGAGGGCAGTATCACGCGCTTTGAGCAGTTTGCCAGGTGTGCATATGCGCATTTTTTAAATTATGGATTGAGGCTTACAGAGCGTGAGGAGAGCGGCTTTACATCCCTTGATATGGGTAATATATACCATGAAGCACTGGAAAGATACAGTAAGAAGCTTGATAGGGAGAGTACTGACTGGTTTAGCGTGACAGATGCAAAAAGGGATGAGCTTGCGATGGAAGCAATAAATGAGGTGATTGATGAGTATGCAGGCTTTGGCATATTTGATACAGCGGAAAGCCAACATTCGATATCACATATGAAGGCGGTCTTTAAGCAGACAGTATGGGCACTCACAACCCAGATACGAAGAGGCAGCTTTGTGCCTGAGAGGTTTGAGTTTTCCTTTTACGAGAGCCTTGATATGGCAAATGATGTGACGGTTGATATAAAGGGACGCGTGGACAGGACTGACACATATACGGATGAGGGCAGGCTTTTTGTGAAGGTACTGGATTACAAGTCGGGAAATACAGTTTTTGACCTGGTGAAGCTGTACTATGGCACGCAGCTTCAGCTTGCAGTGTACATGGACGCTGTCATGGAACAAAAGAAAGAGGCGCTAAAGCAGGTAAGTGTGGAGCCGGGCGGTATGCTGTACTATCACATCGACGATCCTGTAATTGATTTAAAGGATGTGACACCGGGCACTGAGCTGTCTGAGGAAGAAATCAATCAGATGATATTAAAGAAGCTCAAGCCTGACGGGCTTATCAACTCGGACGAAAAGGCATACAGAGGCATGGACAGGGACTTTGAGAAAAGCTCTGACGTAATCCCTGTCACCTTAAAAAAGGATCAGACACCGGCTGCAGGCTCAAAGGTGGCAAACGCCGAAGAGTTTGATGTGATAACAAGGTTTGCGCGAGAGAAGCTTCGCGAGATAGGAAGAGAAATATACGATGGAAATGTTGCCGTCAATCCTATCAAGAACAAGAAAATAGACAGCTGCGCATATTGCGCTTTTCAGGCCATATGCAGGTATGATTCAAGGATACCGGGCTTTAGCGAAAGAAGCTTTAACGGTGACAATAAGGAAGATGTACTTGATAAAATGCGTACACAGATTGCAGCGGCAGAGCATAAAGCATGCTATGGAGATAATAATATAAAGCCATAATCGGGAGATATAATATGGATGTTAAATGGACCAGTGAACAGAAAAAGGTTATAGATTTAAGAGACAGGGATATACTTGTATCGGCGGCAGCGGGCTCAGGAAAGACAGCTGTACTCGTTGAGCGTATAGTAAACAGAATATGTGTGGATAATCCGCCGGTGGATATCGACAGGATGCTTGTGGTGACGTTTACCAAGGCTGCAGCTGCTGAGATGAGGGAGCGTGTCAGCCGTGCGATAGACAGCTTGAAGGAGCAAAAGCCGGACGATGAGAACCTGCAGAGGCAGTCGACACTGGTTCACAATGCGCTCATCACTACAATCGATTCGTTTTGTCTGTTTGTGGTGCAGAATAATTTCGCACAGCTTAATCTGGATCCTGATTTCAGAATCGGTGACCAGGCAGAGCTTAAGCTTATGCTAAAGGATGCTTTGGCACAGGTATTTGAGGACAATTATGCAAGAGAAGACAACGAGGCATTTATCAACCTTATAGATACCTACAGCAAGGGGAGAAATGACTCTGCCGTCAGGCAGATGGTGGAGGATATCTACTATAAGGCGGGCAGCTCATCATGGCCGAGAAAGTGGATGAACAGCCTCCTAAGGCTCTATGATATAAAGTCAGCTAAACAGCTTGAGGACTCAGAAATCATTAAGGAGATAGTGGATTACAGCAGGGTGCTTTTGGAGGAGGCTGTTCAGGAGCTTACAATGGCGAAAGACCTGGCATCAGCTACACCCGGGCTTGAAAAGTATGCGCTTACACTTTCAGAGGATATAGCATTGTTTGATGGAATGGCTGATGTGACAGGCTATGTCGGCATGCAGGAGTTCTTAAACAAAATATCCTTTGGCAGAATTGCTGTCATCAGGAAATTTGACGGAGACGAGAAGAAAAAGGAGCGCGTGAAAAGCATGCGCGATGCTGCCAAGAAGAAGGTAGACGGAATAAAGCAGAAATACTTTGGCATGTCAATTGAGCTTATGTATGAGCAGCTGGAGCGTCAAAGACCATTTGTTAAAGAGCTGATAAGGCTCTCACTCGAGTTTTATGATGCGATGGAGGCTGTAAAGACAAGAAAAAGAGTATTTGATTTTTCTGATATAGAGCACTTTGCGCTTCGCATACTGGTGGATGAACAGACACTAAAGCCCACAGAGACAGCGCGTGAGTTTTCAAAACATTTTGAGGAAATCATGATTGACGAGTATCAGGACTCAAACCAGGTGCAGGAGGATATACTTACCGCTATTTCAAGAGAGCATCAGGGAGTCGGCAACATGTTTATGGTGGGCGATGTAAAGCAGAGCATATACAGGTTTCGAATGGCGCGCCCGGAGCTGTTTATGGAAAAATACAACACATATACATCAGATGACAGTGCACACCAGAGAATAGACCTGCATAAAAATTTCAGAAGCAGGAATGAGGTGTTAGACTTTACTAACGACATATTCTACAAAATCATGGCAGCAGATTTGGGCAATGTGCAGTATGATGACGATGCGGCACTGTATCCCGGTGCAAGCTATCCAAAGGAGACGATGCGTCCTGAGCTTTTGCTTGTTGACTACAAGGATGAGGAGCTGTCTGAAATTATAGAGGATGAGGATGGAGATAAGGTGCAGATAGAGGCGCTTTTGATTGCAAACCGTATCAGGAGTCTGATGGAAAACGGCATGGTGACTGATAAAAAGACAGGGCAGCTAAGAGCCGTGCAGTACAGGGATATAGTAATACTTTCGAGAAGTGTTGCAACCTGGGGCAATACAGTGGCAGCAGTATTAAAGGACTGTGATATTCCGGCGCATGTAGAGTCGAATACAGGCTACTTTTCATCGTATGAGATCGGAAGAGCGT
>OBMA010001194.1_pt1 | contig 15882 bp, 13 predicted proteins | sample 1539141 | NCBI WGS metagenome assembly OBMA01 (sample SAMEA3991484, study PRJEB22521) | metagenome | biome: anthropogenic terrestrial biome; feature: sewage plant; material: raw primary sludge | place: Sweden | collected 2012-09-26 | reverse complement strand
GGAGAAGATGCTATTAAGAATGGATTAGTGGATAAAATTGGCGGATTGAACGATGCGATTGCATTGGCTGTAGCAAAAGCAAAACTGAAGACCTATAATGTTAGTGAATATCCAAAGAAAGAAACATTCGAATCTAAATTCATGAAAAGCTTCGGTGACGATGTAGAAGCCCGCTTTTTGAAAGCTCAGTTAGGTGAGCAATATAAACTATTCAAACAAGTTCGAAATCTGGACAAAATAAATGGTATTCAGGCTCGATTACCCTATGATTTGAATATTCAATAGTTATATCTTAAGTATTTGCAAGATTTTATTCATCTATGGAATGAAATCTTGCAAATACGCTGATAAATAATTCGGGAATATATGTATCGGGAAATGGTTATTGACTCGATTTTATTCCGTTTTACTACCCTGACTACTACTACTACTACTACTACTGATCCGTTAAACAGTTGCCCTCCTCAAAATCAATGCTTATATCAGCGAAGCACTCGCTCGGGGTAGATTAACTTATAAGCCGGTAGTAAAACGAATCTACCAGATGTCTGAAAGTTGATGTTTGTACAATGTTGCTCGTGCACCCCCTCATTTATTGTCAATTAACACTAATAAATGTTATTTATTTCGATGTAAAACATACTGTAAATAAAAGTTTTAGATCAAAATGGTCAATATTGGCAGTACAGATTCGCATTTCTATGTAGCATATGTTCCAATGTGCACATGCAAATTTTCGGCTTCCAACCCATTAATTACTAGCTACAAACTTTATGGATAAGTGTAAATGTCCATTTTCAGATTGGTTCATCGTCCTAATGGTATCTGAATAGTCAATACTCCAAAAATAAACTTCACAAGTAGAAATTCGGATAGCCATTCTCCATTGAAATAATTGCTACGAATGTCAGTGTTATCGCTACATGGTGCTATATATCAGCATAATATAAATTTATTTGTATGTTTGCATACTGGTTGTTTTAAATGGGAATAACAGCCGTTATATTCACTCAATAACTCTTATGAAAGCAGCAATAGTAAATACACTGAATATCCTATTTACCCTGGTTATTTTCACACCGTTCGTATATACCCAGACCTCTGTCAAGGATTCGTGGAAAAATGCTGCAGAGAAAACAATTATTATTAATCCTGCTTCCGGGAAACCGACACAGCAGACTTACTTATTAGATATACACTAATTTGCTTGCAATACAGAGATTTTAATAGTTTTTTTTTAGGTATGGTTGTGTTTTTGAACAGATTAATTTGACAGATTCTCTCTAAAACAAGAGATTGGAAAAGGTGAGATAAGGGTTTTAATTGGTTTTATTAAACCGCGGTTTGTGAAATGATACCGACCGCGGTTTGATAGAATTCAATTCGATTAATCAAAATAACAGGATGTAAATATATTATTATTTCAATAAAGAATAGACAATAATTGAACGAACGATAGAGTGAAAAGGAGACTATTGAATAATACGCACCAAAATGGACAGATCAAATGCAAGCATATTATTTTCCTTATTATCGGGGGTAGCTCTGTTTCTCTTCGTTGCATACAGCGCAATTTAAACGATAGACTCCTCGTCTCAGCCCGATAATTATTTTGCTATTACAAAAGGGGTTAGTTTTGATGAGGAAATTCTAAACGCTCCTACTCAAACCACCTATGCTCAATATGATCAATCAGATATATCCATACCTGAATACTCTCCCGATAACGCATCTTATTCAGCTTCCAGTACAGAACCAGTAAATGAAAGCAGCAAATCACAATTTACCCATGGTTCGGATGGTAGTGGTCTTTCAAGTAAGTCCGGTGGGTCAGGAGAATCAAATTCGGGTGTAGCTGTTTTGGCTTTGAATTTGAGTAACGAGGAAGGTGTGGCAGAAGATGCAGCTGGGGCTAAAACAAGTTCGTTAACTACTGATGGCTCACTAAGCTCTAACGCAACTCGTCAGGCAGCAGGTGGAATAAATTCACACGGAGGAAGAGATCCCGGTGGCAGGAATCCACATAATTCAATACCTGTTGGCGATGGTTTACTTTTCCTGTTATTTCTCACCGGTATTTACTCTCTATGGAAATCAGTTCCAAAAATCAAACAACGATTAACCGTTGGCTATTTCAATTTATTCTCCCTAAAAAATAAAAACGTTCGGGCATAACACGAAAATACTGTTTGTCCGAACGTTTTTATTTTTTAGAGTAAATTCACCCCGTCATTCATTTCCTTTCAGATATTTTTCCAAAAACCGGTCTTGCTCCCAGAGTAAATGTAGAATATTCTCACGAGCCACATAGCCGTGCGATTCTTTGGGAAGAATAACCATTCGTGCAGGTGCTCCAAGTCCTTTTAGCGCCTGAAAATAACGTTCGGTCTGTAAGGTAAATGTGCCGGGGTTATTATCCGCTTCGCCATGTACCAGCAACAAGGGCGTTTTCATTTTATCAGCATTCATAAACGGCGACATGTCATTGTACACCTTTGGCGTATCCCAATAGCTACGCTGCTCAGTCTGAAAACCGAAAGGGGTTAATGTCCGATTGTAAGCTCCGCTTCTGGCAATTCCACAAGCAAATAAATTGCAATGAGTGAGTAAGTTGGCCGTCATAAATGCACCGTATGAATGTCCCCCGATAGCCACTTTTTTTCTGTTGATATAGCCTAGCGTATCTACCGCATCGATAGCAGCTTTGGCATTCGCAATTAATTGTTCCCTGAAGTTATCATTAGGTTCTGTTTTTCCTTCGCCAATAATAGGGAATGCCGCATCATCCAGTACTGCATAGCCCCGCGTTACCCAATATACGAATGAGCCATAATTTGGGAAAGTAAATTCATTAGGATTGTTGGTGCTTTGACCGGCACTGTTTTTATCTTTGTATTCGGCGGGATAGGCCCAAATTAAAAGTGGTAACTTTTCTTTCTTCACGCGATCATACCCAGCAGGTAAATATAAAGTTCCCGTTAATTCTACACCATCGGCACGCTTGTACTTAATTAATTCCTTATAAACGTTTTTGATGCTTTCAAAAGGATTAGGGAAGTGTGTAAGCTGAGTCAACTTGTTTTTCGAATTGATATAGCGGAAATAATAGTTTGGGTATTCGTTTGGTGATTGAATACGCACCAATACTTCACCTTTTTTAAAGTCCTCTATCGAATATATCTCCTCAATCTTATCGGTATATGTCGACTGGTAAAGTCGTTTTGATTTTAGTGTATTTAAATTCAGCTCATCGATAAACGGAAACTGACCTTTAGGAGTGAACCCATCACCAATCCGATATAAACTATTGTTTTCTACTGCCAGAACATATTTCCCAAACTCATTCTTTCGCAGTTCAAAATGACCCGGATCAGAATGGACATCCTGGAAATTACGATCATTTACCACTTTCGGTTCTTCATTCACCGTTGATGGCTGAATCAGATACGTTTTCTCATTGCGGGTATCATACCACTCATCCTGCATAATTGCTACCGAAGCATTGCCCCAGAGGATATGCGAAAATCGGGAAATAGTTTTGGTAAATAATACTGCCGGTTTTGTAAACGGAGCCTTCCATTGAAAAAGTGCATCGCGGTGTTTCACTTTTACCTGAGGGTCACCTCCATCCAGGGCTTCAGCATAATAAAGTGTCGAAGGAACATCTGAGCGCCAGTTCATGTCACGCTTGCCCTTTCGCACCGCCATAAAGCCTTTAGGCAGTACTTCCGAAAGTGGAACCTCATTTACCGTTTTTACTTTTGTTCCATCTATGGAGTAGACAATGCTCAATTGTGGAAACCGGTTTAATGGAACCACATACGAAAACGGCTTATGCAGTGTAGTGATAAGAATATACTTCCCATCGGGCGAGATATTCTCACCGGCATACATATCTTCGCCCATAAAAAGTTCGGCATCGCCAGTTAGCGAAATCTTATATAGCTCCGATGTAGTGAGCGTTACAAAATTAGCCTCATCGGTAGGATTCTTCAATAAGTCAGGATAGGTTCTGTTTTGAGCCTTCGAACCATCGCTTATTGATACAACCGGACCTGTAGGTAGATCCTTCTTGGCATCGTGCAAGGCCGGTCGGTTCTTAGGTAATAATCTAACCAATATATGTTTGCTGTCGCGATACCAATTCAACGGACTGCCAAGATTTGCGTTTACTACCGGTTCTGTAAGCCGCTGTGCTTGCGCCGTGGCTATATCAAGCAGCCAGAGTTCAACGCCTTTTGCCGAAGTATGTGTGAAAGCGATTTTTGTTTCATCGGGCGACCAGCTTACATTTGCGATACGCGGATTCGCTGGCAAATTCTTCACCTGTATTGGCTCCAAATCCTTCAATCTGCGAACCTTCAGATTATTGATATACGTTGTGGAAGTTGCAATGTTTGTCACCGGATTAATACGCAGGCCACCAATACTAATTTCCTGTTGGTTAAGATCGTCCAACGTTTTATAGGTGCTCCTATAACTTAGTAGCATATATTTCTTTTTTGTGTCCATTGCCACTGATGGCGAGCGTTCGTAATCGGCTAGTTGCATGATGCTTGGCGGGGGAGTTTGGTAGCCTAAATTGTCTTGAGCCATAGTGGTTAATCCTACAAGGATAAATAAAAGGGTTGAGGTAAGTGTTTTCATTTTTGCATCCATTTAAAACAAGTTGCGACTTTTCTGTCAATAATTATGCTAAGCTTTTTTATCAACCTCTTCGTCGTTCCAATAAAATCATCATCATTAAACCAAGGAGTATTCGCTGCTCTTCGCCTTTTTCGAAATTATTGAGTTTTTCTATTACGAATTTTCGGCCAAAAAGTGACGGTTCCTTGATAAGTCGCGCCACTAAAGTTCCATCGGGGCGTGATACACAATAAGAAGGGTGAAAGAAATAACCGGTCAACATTCCTAAGACCGGCACCTCACCCAGCAAACTATCAAAAACTTTTGCCAATGGGTTCTCTTCTTTTACAAACAGATCTTTTTGTTGTTGTTCGTCAAAAATCTCATAGTTTGCTTTCCATAGCGATGCCCATCCTTTACGGGCTATACTTCCAATTTCTAGGCCATTATAATTCGTAAATTTGTAAGAAGCCGAAAAATCGAGCCATTGATTAGCTTTTATAGTGTAGTTTTGCTGCGAGCGACTTTCATCGGCAAAAACCTGCACCTCGTCAATAAGCTTCAACATTTTTTCTCGCACATAGGCTATTGTGCTACCATTGGCATCTTTAGCCACAAAATCATTGCTAAATGTTCCAATATTAAAAGTCAGTTGTAGAGGGAATTGTATAAGATTCATTTTAAATAAAATTATCTGTGGAAAAATATTTAATTTGTTTTCGCTGTAAAATTACGATAATTATGGCTATTTGACTTTGAGTAAACTCATATTGTTTGTAAATATTTTTTTAGAGTAAGTGCATTGTGACAAGGAACAGTGAATTGAAATCGAATTGGTATACCAATTTTAATGTATTAAGTCCTGTAAATTAACTGCCAAGCTCTTTCGCTCGTCGCTTTTTTTTACTACTTTTGCAAAAATTATTTTTATGCCGTTCGATATTGTATTTGTTGGATATTTAGCAGGCTTCTGTACCGCTATTGCTCAGTTTCCGCAAGCTTACAAGGTCATTCGAACAGGCGAGACAAGCAGCATTTCACTGGGAATGTACATAATTATGACATTGGGAATCTTCTTTTGGTTTGTGTACGGCGTACTAATTCCCGATTTGCCAATGATTTTAGCCAATTTTGTTTGTTTAATTCCCTCGGTATATATTCTTTTTATTACCATTAGAAATTTGAACAGATTAAAAAACAATATTCAATGAAGCGCATCCAGATTATCAACGGGCCGAACCTCAATTTGCTAGGTAAACGTGAACCAACAGTATATGGTAATCAAACTTTCGAAGCCTATTTGCAGGAACTGAAGAATCAGTTTCCCAGTCTGCAATTGGATTATTATCAATCAAACATTGAGGGTGAACTAATAGACAAGCTCCACGAAGTCGGTTTCTCGTACGACGGGATTGTGCTCAACGCCGGAGCTTACACTCACACTTCCATTGCCATTGCCGACGCCATTAGGTCTATCACTGTACCGGTGTTGGAAGTTCACATTTCAAATGTATTTAAACGGGAGGCATACCGCCATCACTCTTATCTGTCTGATGCTTGCAAAGGATGTATAGTTGGTTTCGGAATGGATTCATATCGTTTAGGCATCGATGCCATTTTGCATTTTGATTAAAGAAAAAGAAATTAAATAGCTGTTTTATAAACCATTCTCATTCCAATGTGTTTTACTTGGAGTGGAATAATAACAAAAAAAAGATTGTATGTCTAAGTCAACAAAAATTGTCGCAACGATTAGCGATATTCGCTGCGAAGTAGATTTTCTCGCTCAGCTTTATGCTGAAGGTATGAACGTTGTACGTATGAATTCGGCTCATATCCAACGTGAAGGATTTGAGAGAATTGTAAACAACACTCGTGCAGTAAGTCCAAATCTAGCTATCCTAATGGATACTAAAGGCCCAGAAATCCGTACAACAAAAATTGAAGATGATTCAATTGACCTTGTTACTGGTGATATTGTAAAGGTGGTAGGTAACCCAGACCTCTTTACTACAAAAGAATGTATTGCAGTAAACTACCCATACTTTGTTCGCGACTTGAATATTGGCGACAGCATCTTGTTCGACGATGGCGAAATTGACTTGAAAGTTGATTCTAAAACTGAAGATTTCCTTGTTTGTTCAGTACAAAACAATGGTAATCTTGGAAGCCGCAAAAGTGTAAACGTACCGGGCGTACGCATCAACTTGCCTTCATTGACTGAAAAGGACAAAACTAACATTTTGTTGGCTATCGAAATGGATCTTGACTTTATTGCACACTCATTTGTACGCAACAAACAAGACGTTACAGAAATTCAAAAAATTCTTGACGAACACAATAGCGACATCAAAATTATTGCTAAAATTGAAAATCAGGAAGGTGTTGATAATATTGACGAAATTCTTGAAGCTGCCTACGGTGTAATGGTTGCTCGTGGTGACCTCGGTATCGAAGTTGCTCAAGAAAAAATTCCTGGCATTCAACGTCGCTTAATTCGCAAATGCGTTAAGGCTAAAAAACCGGTGATTGTAGCTACTCAAATGCTTCACACCATGATCAAAAACCCACGTCCAACACGTGCAGAGGTTACAGATATCGCCAATGCAATTTACTATCGTACTGATGCAGTAATGCTTAGTGGTGAAACAGCCTATGGTAAATACCCTGTTGAAGCTGTTCGCACAATGGCGTCAATTGCTAAGGAAGCTGAAAAAACTAAAATGGCAGAGAATGATATTCCAATCGATATCGACACAAACGACTTAACATCATTCCTTTCAAATGCAGCTGTAGAAACTTGCACAAAACTTGGAACTAAAGCTATCCTTACCGATACTTACACCGGTCGCACAACTCGCTATCTTGCAGCTTATCGTGGCGAAGCTCCAATTTTATCAATTTGCTATCACGAACGTATGGTTCGTCAATTAGCACTTTCATACGGCGTCTTCCCAATGTACCAACCAGAAGGCGGAAATACCCAACAGTACTTCCTGACAGCCTTGAAAGATTTGATTCAAAAAGGATTTATCACTGAAGATGATTCAGTTTGTTACTTGAGCGGAAGCTACGGTATGGGACTTGGAACTACTTTCCTTGAAGTAAACAAGGTTAGCAACATTTTCAAATCTCGTGAAAAATACCTTCTTCCAAATTTCTGATTCCAGAGATAATCTCATTAAAAAGGCGTTCAACTATTGAACGCCTTTTTTCATTAATGTTTCTAATCAAATTAAACCTCCGCCAACTTTTAAAGTCAAACCAGCGTTATAAAAAGCTCAGAACATAAAATTGCAAAAAGTTAATATCTCATCATGAAAAAAATTCTCTATTTCTTCTTTTTCGTTGCATTTTCTTTTCAGGCATTTGGAGCCGTCACCATAAAAGGCAAAGTAATAGATGCCGGCACACAGTCGCCACTCGATTTTGTGAACATAACTGTTTTTAAACCAGGGAATAGCATTCCGGTTGCCAGCGTTGTGTCAAATGCAAGTGGAGACTTCACATTGCCAACAGTAAACAATGGAAAGTATTCCCTCCGCATAAGCTATGTAGGCTACAATACGCACAATCAGGAATTGGACGTTTTAGAAAAGCCGCTTAATCTGGGAACTATATCGCTTGAAGGAAATGCAAAGAATCTGGCTGCAGTAGAAGTTGTAGGTCAAGGATCGCAAATGCGTTTCGATATCGACAAGAAAGTGTTCAGTGTCGATAAAAATATTTCTGCAGCAGGAGGTTCAGCTTCAGACGTTTTAAAAAACATACCATCTGTGAAAGTCGACAACGAAGGAAATGTATCGCTCCGGAAAGATGCTAATGTCGAAGTGTGGATAAACGGTAAACCATCGGGACTTACGGCCGATAATCGCGCGCAGGTTTTACAACAAATGCCGGCCGAAAGTATCGAATCTATCGAGATAATGACTAATCCTTCTGCAAAGTTCAATCCGGAAGGCACTGCGGGAATTATCAATCTTGTGATGAAAAAAAATCGAAAAGCCGGTTATTACGGTAGCGTTTCCGCAGGATTAATGTATCCAACCGGAGGGAAGTTAGGACAGTCGTTTGGAACTAATATTAATTTCAACAGCGGAAAAATAGATGCCTACCTGAACATCGGTTATCGTGCCATGAATTTCAAAGGTGGCGGTAACAGCACACGTTATAACAATGCTTCGCCAACGCTTGCAGATACTCTATTGACCCAAAACAATGTGATGCGGAATTCATTCTCAGGACTTTTTATGCGAACGGGCATCGATTATCATTTAGATAATAAAAATACCATTAGTATTGGAGGGTTTGGCATGGCAGGTAGTGGAAAATCAAACAGTACATTGAACTATCTGAAAACAGACTTAATCAGCAAACAAATTATACGTGATTACTCTCAAGCAAACGCCGGAACCGGAACACGCCCAAGTGTAAATGTAAATTTGGATTATCGTCATGATTTCGACAACAAAGGCAACCACAATTTAATGACGAGTTTGTCTTATTCAGCTCACAATCGCGGCGGTGACAATCGTTACCAACAATCCGATTTGCCTGCGCCACAAAATGATAAAACGCAAAGTTCCGACAATAACAATAAGGAATTCGCATTCAAAGCCGATTATACTAACAAGTTCTCCGAAACAAGTCGTTTTGAAGCCGGATGGCAAAGTACGGTAAGCGACAGGTTAAGCGATGCTACGGGCTATTATACACAAACAAATGTAAGTCTACCCGAATACCAGAATAAGTTTGATTACAACGAGATGATACATGCTGCATATTTGACCTATGGAGATCGATTTTTGGAAAAATTCAGTGTTCAGGGTGGCTTGCGTGCTGAATATCTGGATAAAACATTTACAAATACGACGGCTACGGGTGCACAAACCATTGATCCAAAGCCAACCCTTCAATTGTTCCCAAGCATGTATTTGTCGTACACATTATCAAAGTCCGACGAAATTCAGCTAAATTACACCCGCAGGGTAAATCGTCCGCGTGGCCGACAGATCAGTCCATTTCGAGATTATTCGGATTCTACAAGTATTTCGTACGGTAATCCGAATCTACTACCGGAATATTCATCGGCTTTGGAGTTGAATTATCTGAAATCATGGCAAAGTCATTCGCTTTCGGCATCTGCATATTACCGTATCACCGACAATGTTATTGAGAATGTGCGCTTTCTTAATGCCGGAACAATGGAGAATACGTACATGAACATAGCGAAGAGACAGAATTCGGGATTAGAGCTTGTGGCTAAAAATCAACTGTTTACAATACTGAATCTTACGTCATCGGTAAATTTATACCATAGCAAAATAAACTCTTCGGTGTATGTAAACCCATATAATACAGCTATTTCCACAACCATACCCGGGCAAAGTACTTTTTCGTGGAGTGCAAACATGATGGCGAACCTTATGCTTAGTAAAACTATGTCGGGACAAGTTACAGCAGAATATTCATCGCCCACGCTTATTGCTCAGGGAAAAGAAAGTGCAGAATATAAAATAGACTTGGGATTGCGCAAGACATTCTTTGATAGAAAATTAAGTGTAAACATAATGGCTATGGATATATTCAACTTCAACAAAGATAAGACTACAACCCATGGAGCGGGATTTTACCAAGTGGCTGAATCTTACTTTCACCGTCGTATGATAGGACTTTCGGTAAGTTATAATTTTGGGAACATGAAACCAAAACAAACCGACATGAAGAAAAAAGTTGGGGCGGGAGAAATGAATATGGATATGGGTGTCGAATAGAAATAATTATTCAGTTTTTCGATACATATTATATAATAGGAAAAGACGCGCCAGATGTCTTTTCCTGTTTTTTTCTTGCGCCAACTCGATAAATGAGAGATTTTTCTGCTCAAATCCATCAAAAAATGACAATATGGTGCACCTATGGTGGTTTTGAAGGGATGATAAATTAACAAATATTGCCATTGTACAACATTTGATATTTATAGTTAATTCATCAGGTTTCATTTTGTTACAAACCGAAACGGGAATGTACGAATTTATCGTTTTTCATCTTAAAAAACCCGTATTTGAAACAAGAAAAATATATTTTCAAATATACAATAACTTCCAGGTCCAATTGATCATTTATTTGTATTTTTGCATAAGAATTTTAGAGATATACCAAAAAAATACATTTTAAAAACTCTTTTTCTGCATAATGAGTGTATATTAATTATAAAAGGAAAGAATATTCCAATCATAATGAATAATTATAGCTAAATGCATTGTATTATACAATATTTGTATTACTTTTGCCAAAAATCTAAATAATTATACATTTATGAAAAATAAGCGAAACCGGTTGCAGATAATTTCAGAAATACTTAGATCGAGTGTGGTTGGGAGTCAGGAAGAATTACTCAAAATTCTTTTAGACAAACAATGCGAAGTGACACAGGCAACTTTATCACGCGATTTAAAATTACTGAAAGTGGCGAAAACGCCATTGTCTAATGGAGCGTATAAGTATATTTTACCTCCGGTGAACAAGCCGGTTCCGGTTGAAGGAACGTTCAATACACTTCAGTCTCACGGCGCGGTGCGGAGTATTGAGTTTTCAGGACAATTGGCTGTTGTTAAAACAAAGCCCGGCTATGCAAGTGCTATCGCCTGGGATATTGACAACAAGGCAAATGATGAGGTACTTGGCACAATTGCAGGTGATGATACAATTTTAGTAATTCCACGTGAAGGCGTATCACGAGAGGATATTCTAGAAATGCTCAATATCACATTTTCAGAAAAAGAGTAAAAGATAAAATAGTGAAAGCTGTTTTATGTTGAGAAAAGCCATTGAAATAATGGCTTAGGGAATTTATTAAAGCAAGTGAAATACTTTGGAGTTAGCGCTCAAAGTATAATTAGAACTCATTCATTAATTGAATATGGACACAAATATTACCGTTGACGAGATCACGGTACAAGTAGCTGATGAGCGTTTCTTAGAATATGTTGATACGATTTTGACCACCATAGCTGACGCGGCCAAAGTTCGCGGAACAGGAATTGCCAGACGTTCGCCCGAATATATCGTGCAAAAAATGAAAGAAGGAAAGGCCATCATTGCCTTGGCGGGTACAGAATTTGCCGGCTTTTGCTACATCGAATCATGGGGAAACAAAAAATTTGTGGCCAACTCCGGTTTAATTGTCGTGGACAAATTCCGTGGTCATGGTCTTGCCAAACGCATTAAACGTAAAGCTTTCGAACTATCAAGATTACGCTACCCGGATGCTAAAATTTTCGGGCTTACTACCGGTCTGGCAGTAATGAAAATTAACTCAGAGCTAGGCTACAAACCAGTTACGTTTTCCGAACTAACTGACGATGAGGCTTTCTGGAAAGGCTGCCAAAGCTGTGTGAACTATGACATCTTACAACGTACCGGTCGCAAACATTGCCTGTGCACAGGAATGCTTTTCGATCCGGCAAAAGACATTGAGAAATAAATCGACATCTAAAAAATACGACCGCTGATTGAAGTCTGTTGGCCGAAGACATAAACAACATGAAAGAAAAAGTATTATTAGCATTTAGCGGAGGGTTAGATACTTCGTTCTGCGCCATGTATCTGGCTCAGGAAAAAGGATATGAAGTACATACTGCAGTTGCAAACACAGGTGGATTTAGCGCTGAGGAACTGAAAGTTATTGAAGATAAGGCGTATCGCTTGGGTGCCGCGAGCCATGTAGCCCTGGACGTAACGCAAGAATATTACGACAAAAGCATTAAATACATGGTTTTTGGAAATGTGCTGCGTAATGGTACATACCCCATCTCGGTAAGTTCCGAGCGTATTTTTCAAGCAATAGCCATTATCAATTACGCCAAAGAAATTGGAGCTGAGTATGTAGCTCATGGTAGCACGGGTGCCGGAAATGATCAGGTTCGTTTCGACCTTACATTTGATGTAATAGCTCCGGAAATCAAAATATTGACTCCAACCCGCGATATGGTTTTGACCCGCGAATACGAAATCAATTATCTGAGAGACCATGGTTTTGATGCAGATTTCAAAAAAATGGAATACTCAATAAACAAAGGTTTATGGGGAACAAGCATTGGTGGTAAAGAAACATTGAAATCCGAACAAACTTTACCCGAAGAAGCGTATCCAAGTCAGGTTGAAAAACAAGGCGAAGAAACCGTTACTATCGGTTTTGAAAATGGAGAAATATGCTCGATAAATGGCTCTACAAATGAAAATAAAGTATTGTTGATTAATCAACTCGAAGAAATAGCAAACAAATACGGTATTGGGCGTGACATGCACATTGGAGATACTATTATAGGTATCAAAGGGCGTGTTGGATTCGAGGCAGCTGCTCCATTGTTAATTATCAATGCGCACAAAATGCTGGAAAAACACACCCTTACTAAATGGCAACAATATTGGAAAGACCAATTGGGCAACTGGTATGGAATGTTTTTACACGAAGCTCAATACCTTGAGCCTGTTATGCGCGACATTGAACAATTTTTACAAAGTTCACAACAAAACGTAACTGGAACAGTGATTGTGAAATTGCGTCCGTACAATTATACTTTGGTGGGTGTTGAAAGCACTTTCGATTTAATGAAAACTGATTTTGGCGAATATGGCGAGGTAAACCGTGCCTGGAGTGCCGACGACGTAAAAGGATTTACAAAAATATTGGGCAACCAAATGAAAATTTATTATAACGTACAAAAGCGGAATGATAAATAGCAACAAAGAAAAACAATAGTACTAAAGAATGTCGATAAAGCCACTGTCCATAACACAGTGGCTTTTATTATAAAGCGCTGATTTACTGAATATTTTGGCATTTAAAATAAATATTGTACTTTTGTAATCGAAAAGATAATAATTGATATAAAGACACTGAGTTGCTTGTATTTCAATTATAAATTATGCATTATTAATTATAAATTAAATATATGGCTACTACAGCAGATATTAAAAACGGAATGTGTTTAGACATTGATGGTCAATACTATTTCATTACAGAATTTCTTCACGTTAAACCAGGTAAGGGTCCAGCTTTTGTTCGCACCAAACTAAAAAACGTAGTTACCGGTCGCACCCTCGACAGAACTTTCAATGCAGGTGTGCGTATTGAAGATGTGCGTATCGAACGTCGTGAATATCAATATCTTTATCAGGATGAGGCTGGATACAACTTCATGAATAACGAAGATTACGAGCAAGTTTCTGTAAACAAAGACATTATCAACGGGGTTGATTTTTTGAAAGAAGGTATGATTTGCGAGGTAGTAACTCATGCACAATCAGAAACAATTCTTTATGTTGATCTTCCGGTTCAGGTTGCTCTAAAAATCACCTACACAGAGCCCGGATTGAAAGGCGACACTGCAACAAACGCTACAAAACCAGCCACAGTTGAAACTGGTGCTACAGTACGTGTTCCTTTATTTATCAACGATGGCGAAACAATTAAAGTGGATACTCGTAACGGTTCATATATTGAGCGCGTAAAGGCATAAATCAATTCCCTGGAAGGGAAATAACCAAAAGTCCGACGAACTAAAGAAGTTTGCCGGACTTTTTTATGCTGAAAAATCACGAATATGAGAAAAATATGCTTAATTTGCAGTATGAACTATATATAATGGAAAAATTAAAGAAAAGAATAAATAGCTTTCAATATGCGGGACGAGGAATTCGTACTGTATTTGGAACTGAAACAAATATGAAAATTCATATATGCATTGCCATAGTGGTTCTGATAGCTGGCTTTACATTCAAAATAAGTGCAACCGAATGGATTGCCTGCTTACTTTGCATTGGGTTAGTGGTTGGTATGGAAATGGTAAATACAGCTATAGAAAATATAGTCGATATGGTTTCTCCAAATTATCATCCATTAGCCGGGAAAGCAAAAGATATAGCAGCAGGGGCTGTGCTAATATGTGCCATCATCTCAGTAATAATTGGACTATTAGTATTTGGTCCGAAGATTTTGAATGCTATATCGTTATTATAATTAATGTAAGGTATGAAATCAATACTCGCAGATTTTCTAAACTTACTGTTCCCAAGTCTTTGCATTGTTTGTGGAGAAAACTTGCATAAGCAGGAGCAACATCTGTGCATAAACTGTTTGCAGGGCATCCCGAAAACAAATTATCAATTGGTAGTTAACAATCCAATCGAAAAGCGATTTTGGGGCAAGGTTCCAATAAATCGGGGTACAGCTTTTTTCTTCTTTCAGAAAGGATCTCCCTATCAGAAAATCTTGCATAGTTTAAAATACAGAGGCAATCAGGAAGTCGGTGAGTTACTCGGAAAATATGCAGCGCAAGAATTATTGGAATCTGTCGATTTTTCCACAATTGATATTATCATACCCGTTCCGCTTCATCCTAAAAAACAAAAAATAAGAGGTTACAACCAGAGTGAATGTATTGGAAATGGACTATCCAAAATACTTGAGAAACCCATTGATAACACAAGTTTAATACGTGTTCGCGAAAACACTACTCAAACAAAAAAGACTGTTTTTGAGCGCTATGAAAACACTGATGGGATATTTATATTGCAAAACCAAAACAATTTAACGGGTAAACATGTTTTACTAGTTGACGATGTGCTTACTACGGGCTCAACCCTTGAAGCTTGTATTCGCGTTTTGATTGAAATTGAAGGGATAAAAGTGAGTGTTTTTACATTAGCGGTGGCTTAAAACATCTATATTTTAGTAAATAAGAAAGTGATAACAATTAACCTCGAACAGTACAAAAAAAGAGCAATTTGTTTTAACTCTAAATCAAAGATATAATGTAGAAAATATCGATTTAGAATGAAATTTAATTTGTAGTTTTGTATTAAAATACATGCGGAAACCCCCATTAACTCTACAAAACACGACCATGCAGTTCAAATATCGCATATTTATTCCATACATTTTTTTACTCTTTGTAGGTTGTTCGTTGCTTCCGAACAAAATGAAAACTGCAGAGCAATTAATGGAAACGTCACCCGACTCTGCGCTGTATCTTTTGCAACAAATTAAACCAAACCAATCACTATCCAATGCGGACCGCGCATTATACGGTCTTCTACTCTTCGAAGCATTGGATAAAAAATATTTACCGCTTCAGCCCGATTCAGCCATCAATTTTTCGTTAGACTATTACCAAGGCAAAAAAGACAAAGTCCGATTAGCGAAATGTTATTTTTACAAGGGACGCATGTACAAATATGCTCAACAGTACG
>OBMA010001193.1_pt1 | contig 15888 bp, 7 predicted proteins | sample 1539141 | NCBI WGS metagenome assembly OBMA01 (sample SAMEA3991484, study PRJEB22521) | metagenome | biome: anthropogenic terrestrial biome; feature: sewage plant; material: raw primary sludge | place: Sweden | collected 2012-09-26 | reverse complement strand
CAAGAGGAGTCCACAGAGAACAATAATCGTTATAAAAAGACACCTGAAATAAATTGTTCTGAAGTCATCAAACTCGGGGGAATGACGTGGCAGGGTATTGCTGCCATCAGTGACCCGCTACGCGAAGATGTGGCCGAAGCTGTCGAGAGATGTAAAGAAGCAGGGGTCACTGTAAAAATAGTAACCGGGGACACTGCCGGAACTGCGATAGAGATAGCACGACAAATTGGTATCTGGGAGAAAGAGACTCCCGAAGAGTGCCACATCACCGGTACCGACTTTGCGGCACTGAGCGATGAAGAGGCTCTGGAACGGGTGAAGGTGCTCAGAGTGATGAGCCGTGCTCGTCCTTCTGACAAACAGAGACTTGTGGAACTGCTTCAGCAACTCAACGAGGTGGTGGCTGTCACGGGCGACGGAACGAACGACGCACCGGCTCTGAATCATGCTCAGATAGGACTCTCTCTTGGCTCCAGCACGAGTGTGGCTAAGGAAGCCAGCGACATGACACTGCTCGATGACTCCTTCAAAAGCATCGTCAGAGCTGTGATGTGGGGACGCTCACTATACAAGAATATTCAGAGATTTATCTTCTTCCAGCTCGTGGTCAATGTATCAGCATTGTTACTGGTGCTCGTAGGAGCTTTCATAGGCACAGAGTTGCCACTTACCGTCACACAGATTCTGTGGGTGAACCTGATCATGGACACCTTCGCTGCCATGGCACTGGCATCACTGCCACCGTCGCACGAGGTGATGAAGGAGAAACCACGCTCTCCCGATGACTTTATCATCACCCGCAGCATGGCTAAAGGTATCGCCTTCATCGGTTTGGCCTTCTTTTTCATACTTCTTGTGATGCTGATCAACTACGAAAAGAAGGGTATGAATGTGCATGAACTGACCATTTTCTTCACTACATTCGTGATGTTACAGTTCTGGAATCTCTTTAACGCAAAGACTTTAGGCAGTATCCACTCTGCATTCAGACATTTCAAAAGAGACAACGGACTGATTATGGTGCTCATCATCATTTTTATAGGCCAGTGGCTTATTGTAGAATTCGGCGACGGGATGTTCCGTACCGAACATCTGTCGTTCAAAGAATGGGCGGTGATTACTGTTTCTACCTCATTCGTCTTATGGATAGGCGAGTTATGGAGAGGGATAAAAAGATTAAAAGCAAACAAAAATAGGAAATAAAGACAATGGAAAAAGAGATAAAGAATATTATTTTCGACCTCGGCGGAATCATTGTCAACCTTGACAGACAACGCTGCGTGGACTCGTTCAAGGCCATCGGTATAACCGACGTGGCGGACTATGTGGACGACAGCAGACAGGAGGATGTTTTTCATGAACTGGAAATCGGCGCAATAAGCGTGACGGAGTTCTGCGATCAGGTGCGCCTTAAGTCCCGGTGTGATGCCACTGACGAACAGATATGTTACGCCTGGAACAAGATGATCAAGGAAATCCCGGAGAAACGGATTAAAAAACTCATCGACCTGCACGACAGCTATCATACTTATCTGCTGAGTAACACGAACGAGATACACTGGCGATACTGCTACGACAAACTGTTCCCTTATGAGGATCTGGGTGCAGACAATTATTTCGAAGATATATTTCTCTCTTATGAGATGCACCTGATTAAACCAAGTGAGGCTATATTTACCGGAGTGCTGGAACAGGCAGGCATCAAGGCAGAAGAGACACTGTTCATCGACGACTCTGAAGTGAACTGTGCCGCTGCCCGCAGACTGGGAATAAAGGCCCGCTGTGTGAAGCAGAGTGAAGACTGGACATTACTTTTTTAATCACATAGACATACGCAAAAGCTAAAACGATGAAGAGTTACATATTAAATGACACTGTGGAACTTAAACAACCTTGTGTTGCCACAATCGGTTTCTTCGATGGTGTGCACAGGGGACATCAATTTCTGATCGATCAAGTGAGGACTGAAGCCGAACATCTGGGCATTGAATCAACAATCATCACATTCGATATTCATCCTCGACAGGTAATGAATGAAAATTTCAGACCTGAACTTCTTAACACCTTCGACGAAAAACTGTACCGTCTGTCACTCACAAATGTCAACAACTGCGCCATCATCAAGTTTGACGAGGCTCTATCGCAACTCTCCGCACGTGATTTTATGGATAAGATCTTACGTGCACGCCTCAATGTTAAGGTTCTCATTATCGGATACGACAACCGCTTCGGACGCAACCGCTCAGAAAGCTTTGAAGATTACGTGAACTACGGAAAAGAACTGGGCATCGAGGTAAAACAGTCACTGGCCTACCTGGTCAACGAGGTGAACGTAAGCTCATCGGTGGTACGCTCGTTTATCACCGAAGGCGAAGTGGAACTGGCTAACAAGTGTCTCGGTTATCCCTACACGATAAGCGGTCACGTGGTGGACGGTGAACATACCGGTCGCAAACTGGGTTTCCGTACAGCGAACATACAGGTGGATGATCCTCTGAAGCATATTCCCGCAGGTGGTGTGTATGCTGTCAAGGCACGCATTGGTAACACGATGGAGATGAAACACGCCATGCTCAATATCGGGGTGCGCCCCACTTTCGGTGGAATGAATAAACAAACCATTGAAGCTCATATACTCCGTTTCAACGATAACATCTACGGTCAGAAAATCTCTGTATCATTCATCCATCGCATACGCGAAGAACGAAAGTTTAAAAGCCCTGACGAACTGATAACCCAACTGAAGAATGACTCTGAGATGGTAGAGAAACAGTTTCTGAAAGATCTCGAGGACTAACTGAAAATTCAGAGATAAGCTCGATTTATCAAGGATTTCAAAATCAAAATAACAGATAAGAATTAAAAAGGAAAAGATGAAAAAGGCAATAATATACTTCTTTTACTTCGCTGCCATCCAAGTGATTGCGTCAGCTATATGCGGAGTTATCTTCAACTTTGTGATCAAAGGATTAAGCGACAACAAGCCGCTGCTCCTCATCGTATCCGCGGTATTGTCGGCAGTGGTCACCATCACCCTCTTTTTATGGAAGAAATATACGGTTGTATCGCCTAAATACATACGCACAGGGCCATGGATAGTTTTCATTTTTGCTGCGCTCGTATCTATCGGGACGATCATCCCTTCGGATTTTCTTCAGGAACAGTTTCCGGAGTTGCCCGATATAGTGAAGGAAGAACTGACGATGATAATCAAGAGCCCTTACGGATTCTTCGTCGTAGGACTTCTGGCTCCGTTCTGCGAGGAGTTGGTATTCCGCGGAGCAGTATTACACTCGCTTCTGGAGTGGAGTAAGACGCGCATAGGATGGATGGGTAATCACTGGAGCATGATCCTGCTCTCGGCATTGCTATTCGCTATCATCCATTTCAATCCCGCACAGATGCCGCATGCCTTCTTAGTAGGCACACTTCTTGGTTGGATGTATTACCGCACAGGCAGCATTCTGCCGGGTGTGGCACTCCACTGGACCAACAATTCGATAGCTTACATATATAGTAATATTCTTCCTGATCCCAATGCTCATATCATCACACTCCTCGGAAGTCAGCAAAAAGTGATCCTGGCATTGATTTATTCTCTCTGCATCCTGCTGCCTAGCATCTACATGCTAAATAGACAAATGAAGAGAGCCTGATTATCCGGAACGTGATGCCGTCAATGGCATCACAAATAGAACTCTTGAAAATATAACCATACTGTGAAACATTACCTTATCGTATCAATAATATTTGTCTTCTGCAGTGCATTTGCAGTTGGGAGACCGGTATGCAAAGTTACATTATACGATGAAAACAGTGGTATGGCACAACAGCACGTCACTCAGATCGTTCAGGACAGAATGGGAATGATGTGGTTTGCCACATGGAATGGTATCAACCGATTTGACGGTTATGAATTCAAATGTTTCAAATCGCGTCCAGGAGATGGCTGCGTGATGCCTTCCGACAGAATTCGAAATATCGTGATCAACTCCACAGGCAATATGTGGTGTATCGTGGACGACCGAATCTTCCTATTCAACATCTCCACAAACAAATTTTCCGATATCTCCACGCCACTGGAATACAGACTGAAGCGTAACTTATCGGTCGTTTCAGTTACTGCTTCCGGCAAGGGAACCTCATGGTTCGGATGTAAAGACGGCACCACACTTATACTCGAAGACCGTAATCCTATCGATGGAAAAAAGATAATCACACGTTCGAAAACGCATAAGATAATAGCGGTAAAAGAGAATGAGACCAAACGTACATGGGCCTTAACAGATGGACGAACTTATATGTTCAATCAGGCACATGGTAAGGTGTGGTTCACCATTCGTGGAAACTCCCTTTTTATTGCAAAGACCACACCTGTGGCATGGCAAAAAATTAAGAAAATACACTCTGACGATGATCATAAGTCAACATATATACACGAAGATGAGTCAGGCATTATATGGATTATAACCCCGGATGGAGCACTCTGCTATTATGATTCGGCCGATGCCAGAATGCGCGAATATCAGGTAGAGGATACAAAGATAGACGATATCAACGGATATTATGAGGACCAGCAACATAATCTATGGTTAAGAAGCAAGAACGGAGTATATAAACTATGTTTCACGAACCAGCCTGCATCGCCCTTATTACAACAGAAGAATTCACAAATACGTTGTTTATTTGCCGACAGCAGACACCGTTACTGGGTGACTGGAAAAGACGACGCCACCATAAGAATATTTTCTGCCGATAACAGATTGTTGGGATACCTCCACCATGACGGTACTCTCTCAACAGGTTATGCATCATTCGGAGCTTCCGTTTACTGTATGACCGAACAGCGTAACGGCACATTATGGCTGGGTAGTAAACCCGAAGGACTCTTTAGACTTACACCACAAGTTGGAGGTACATATCGTGTAGAACGGTTTAAGCACTCTCCTAACAACAGATACTCAATAAGTTCGAATAATATCTACGACATCAAGGAGGACAAAAGGGGACGTTTGTGGATAGCCACACTGGGCGGAGGTATCAACTGTATCACAAATACACATGCCGGCAACCCTATCTTCTATAACAGTAATAATATTATTAAAGTACCCTACCCGCACAATAAGAGTAATAATGTGCGTTCCATACACATCACGGGAAATGATATTATGCTCGCAGCAACCACCGAAGGACTTCTAGTAGGTGACATACAGTTCTCAAACATAACGAAAATAACCTTCCGTCGACACTGTCGCGAAGCTAACCGTGAGCAGAGTTTGAGCAACGATGCCACTATGAATATACTTGAAGACCACCATCACCGCATCTTTATCTGTACCGAGAGTGGAGGTGTAAACGAGATATCATCAAGGAATTTACTCGATAGATCTTTGAATTTCAAGCATTTCACCACTCATAACGGACTGACAACAGATGTTGTTCTATCAATGTTTGAGGACAAAAATGATATCTGGCTCGTGAGCGATAACCAGATCATGCGACTCAATCCCAATAATGGGCATGTAGAAAACTTCGACATACACTTTTGGAAAGAGTCATATTACTTCTCTGATGCAGTACCTCTGAAACTGCCTGATGGTCATTGGCTCTTCGCCCATACCACCGGAGCATTCATGGTCACTCCGCGCCAATTGGTCAAGGGTGCATTCATCCCGCCTATATCTATCACCGGACTGACCATACAGAACCGTGAAACCAACCTCGCGATGAATGCACTGGACACCATCTCACTACATCCCGACGAACGTAACATCACTATTCACTTTGCAGCACTCGACTATACCGATGCATCACAGATAAGTTACGCCTTCCGACTGGTGGAAAAAGGTAGTGAATGGAGTTATATACACAAAGGTCACTCTGCCACATTCCTCGACATGCAACCAGGTAAATACATGCTTGAGATCCGTTCTACCAACAGTGACGGTCAGTGGGTCAATAATATCCGAAAACTGACCATCATCGTTGAGCCTACATTCTGGGAGACAGAATGGGCAATGGCATTATACATTCTCATCGGAATAGGAATAATCTTCGGCACCTTCTATCTCATACATTATATAAAAGCCATAAAACAACAACGTAAGGAGATACTCGATTCTTATCTGGTACTACTGAAAGATAAACCAACTGACGATGAAAACCAGAATATACACCGTCCATCGAGACCTCAACTCAGTGCTGAAGATGATGCTTTCATGAAACGCATTCTGGCTTTTGTGGATGAAAATGTGGGCAATTCGGATATCACGATCGACGATATGGCATCGGCAAGTGCCACCAGTCGTTCGGGACTAAACCGCAAGATGAAGTCGACAGTGGGCATGACGCCTCTGGATTTCCTCAACGAAGCCCGTATACAGAAAGCATGCAAACTGCTCAAGGAGAACCAGCTTCATGTATCCGAAATAGCATTTATGTGCGGTTTCTCGGATCCTAAGTACTTCAGTCGATGCTTTAAGAAGACGGTAAATATGACTCCATCCGAATACAGAGAAAAGAATGGACTCAGTTAGGAATGTCTTAGAAACAGCTTTGCTCATCTAATACAACCCGAGTGACTTCTTTTGCACTCCGAAAGCTATCTTCTTGGTATGTGCCCTTATAGGGGAAGACATCTTCTTATCAATGAAAAACACACATTGACGCAATAATCCACCCCGTTTGGGAATATTTTCAACCCCGTCTATATGTTTATCCCATACTTTTGTAATCGTAAAATCACGACGGTGACTGCAATAATATTACATTCAATACTTAAATATAAATCATGAAAAATGTGAAAATAATGGGCATTATCGCCCTATGCTTATTCGGATGCTATCTGATGAAAGCCGCAAACATCATCGTCCACACAATTGGTGATTCTACAATGGCCAACTATGACGAATCGACAAGCGAGATCCGTGGCTGGGGAATGATGTTCCAACAATTTTTTAAAGACGGGGTGACCATCAACAACCATGGTAAGAGCGGTGCCAGCAGCAAGAGTTTCTATCTGGAACCAGCCTACTGGACGACTATAAAAAAACAAATTAACAAGGGTGACTATGTTCTGATACAGTTTGCTCACAACGATGAGAAGACCACTGGCACCGACGGTGATTCTCTTAAGGCTTACTACACTTCTATAGGTGATGCCACATCGGCTTCAACTGTAGATTATAGGGGGACAACAGCGAGCGATACTTATAAAAATTACCTGCGGAAATACGTAAACGAGACTCGCGAACTGGGTGGAATACCTGTACTCGTAAGTTCGATGTGCCGTAAATACTTCAGTGGCAATACGATCACACGCACTGGACGTCACGATCTGGGCGACAAATTCAATCTCATCAAAGACGGTAAGCTACTCACCACTCAAAGTGTAGGGATTGATGACCACACCTACGATTACCCCTACCAGATGGAGCAAGTGGCAAAGGAGATGAATGTGCCATATATTGATCTTACATCGCTTACCAAAGCCGCCTTCGAGAGTTACGGACCAGACGCCTGTACACAACTGTTATTTGTCAGTACCGACGGCACACATCCCACAGCCATGGGCGGAACGTTAGTGGCACGCCTCTGTGTTAAAGAGATGGTACGGCAAGGCATACTGGCTGATTATATCAATACCAGTGCAGACATGACTGTCTATCCCACTACTGCCGACCTTGGACAGGCATATACAGGGCAGACTCTCACCAAAGAATTTTCAATCTCTGGGTTCGACCTTACACCGGCATCAGGAACTGTAACAATCACAGCTCCTAAAGGTTTCTCTATTTCGAAGACTAAGGACGGAACATATCAGGACACCATACAATTCTCCTATAACGGGGGAAACATCAATTACTCCAAGTTTTACGTACAATGCAAACTTACCACTGCAGGCACATTCAGCGGGACAATAACTGCGACTAATGGCAATGTGACCAAGACCTCTTCAGTAACAGCCAACTGCGTAACACTTACCGGAGGTTCGAAAGCAACAGCTTATTGGCGACTGGAAAGTGATGCCAGCTATACACTCGGCGGTCCGGCAACTGGGCTCGATGAGAGTTGGAGCGGAATGTATGTGCAGAAATACTCGAATCCTAATACCAATACTACATGGCCGGCTAACACCGGCTTCGATGCAACACGTAAGACTCAGCGTAACCTTATCGTAGGTGATACATGGCCGGCAGGTGAAATCGACGAGGTATCCACTCGTTATATCCAGTTCGGTCTGAAAACCAACGACGGCACAACACTTAATATCGACTCTATAGGAATGTACGTATGCGGTTGTGGAGGCAACGGTATGCGTTGTCGTATATGGTATTCTGCCAATGAAGACTTCTCGGATGCCAAGGTAATACAGGAATTTCAAAGCATGACAGCCAACAATATGTATGCGGTTGAAGCAACACCAGTACTGAAATTAGATCCAGGTCAGTCTGTCTTTGTACGCATCTATCCGTGGTATAGCAGTGCCGCCACAGGCAAGACAATCTGTGTGAGCGATGTGACAATACGTGGTGTGGCAATGACAAGTTCCGGTATCAATAACGTTATAGCAACCAATAGCACTGAAAAGAGAAGTTATTTCAATTACAACGGAATGGAAACACAAAAACTACAAAAAGGCATTAATATCATCAAGACTCTTGATAAGGATGGTAATATGAAAACAAATAAGATCTTGTACTAATATATAAAACTGTTAACTAAAAAAACAATTATGGACAAACAAAAATTATTAAGACTGTGTCTGATGATTCTCATAGCCATGTGCTGTACTCTAGGCACACAAGCGGTCATTAATGACACAAGTAATGCAGACAGACCTGGTGTCACAAACGTCAATAAGGATGTCGACTCTCTTGTAACAAAACCGGTAACAGCCGTATGGGAACTCCATCAAGGAGCAAACAATCCAACATTTGCGGGGGTATCTGATTCTCTCACCTTTTCTACAACAAATATGGAACTCGGTTCTAACATACGTGTAAACGCCACAGAACCAGTCAGAACAATGGACGGCATCTACACAGAATACCAGCCTATCATATCTAATTCTGGAGCAAAAGTTCCTGGCAGCAATGACTATATCAAAATCAAAGTAACGCCAAAGAAAGGTATTCACTTTACTCCGACAAGTATTTCATTTAAAGCGGCCAAGATGGGCACTAGCGGGGGAACTATCGAAGTGCGCTACTATAACGAAGGCGGTGACACAACAAAAGTTGCAACAGCTCTCAATCCTGCCCGTAACAATAGTCACACCACCTACACGATAGACACCCTAAAGGCAATAAGTTCAACAAAGGCTCTAAATGTACTCCTCTACATATATAATCTGGCCAATAATAAGGCACTGGCACTTGACAGCATAGCCATCAATGGTATATACTGGGGTACTCCGGTTAGCGTACCATCACATAAACTCACCACGACGATAAGCGATCCTGCGGCAGGGTCTATCACCACCAGCCCGTACAATACGATATTTGACGAGGGAACAACGATCAAGCTTACTGCTAAAGAGAACTTCAGCTACCACTTCCAAAACTGGACTGATAAAAACGGTAATGTGGTATCTACAGAAAATCCTTTGTCCTTTTGTATCACATGTGACACCAGTCTGACGGCAGTATATAAAAAGAATAATATTCATTCGTTCAAGATAAATTATACCAACGGCGCTATCAGCAATCTGGTCACAGTATCTTCCACAGGTACGAATGTCAATGGCACAATCTATTACGAAGAGGGTACATCTGTAAAACTGATTGCCCAGAATAATTACGTTCTGACATTTACCAACTGGGAAGATAACAGCACCGTCATGGAACGTATCATCACCATGGATAAAGATCAGGATATCACCGCTAACTTCTCTGCAAGCGATTACATTGTGGGCTGGGATATGATGCAGGATCAGCCTAACAGCGAACGTGCTGCTGACTATAAAAGCGATACAGAAAACGCAGGTCTGCTCTCAATAAAGAAACCAGATGGGACAATATCTTCGTGGCTGGCACACGGATACTCGGGAGGTCTTTATAACGGAAAATACTGCGCCATCAACTGGAAATCAATGACCGACAAGTATTATTACGAGATTTCTTTCTCTGGTAAAGGGTACACGGATATTAAAGTGAAGGCATCATTAGGCTGCTCTTACAACAGTTACTCTTCATACGACTGGCAGTACTCTACCGATGGAACCAATTATACTAAGTTGGGACGCGATACAATAGTCACCAGTGGATGGGTTACAAACGAATTTACTCTGCCCGATTCGCTCAATGGTAAAGATAAGATCTATGTAAGATTCATGCCGGACTATTCATCGCCTGTAATTGGTGTATCGTCAACTGTCGACGGACTAGGAATAACCGATATCTTCGTAACAGCAGACAAGGATAAAGAGAATGACCCAGTACCTCCTAAACTCGTGTCATCAATACCGGCAGCAGGTTCGAATAGTGTATCAGCCACTGGTTCAATTGTTTTGACATTCGACGAAAAGCTAGTCGAGGGCACAGGTAAAGCCACACTTGACGGTGAAAACTTGAAAGGGATATTCAGCGGTAAGACCATCGTATTCGCCTACAGCGGATTAAAATATAACACAGAGTATACCTTCCATGTACCTTCGGGCTACATCCTCGACAAGAATAGCAATGCTTATGAGGGATGCGACATAACGTTCTCCACAATGGAACGCACCCAGCCTGCCGCACGCCTTTATGATGCAGTAGTGGCTCAAGACGGAACGGGTGATTATACCACAGTGCAAGCCGCCATCAATGCAGCACCTACCGGCCGTACGACTCCCTATCTGATATTTATCAAAGCTGGAACTTATAAAGAGCATGTGGATATACCAGCAACCAAGCCCTATCTGTATATCATCGGGCAGGGATATAATAAGGTATTCATCTCAGATAACAAGCTCTGCGGTGGCGATAATGCACTATCAGTAGATGTAGGTGCAACGGTGGTTGACCATGCATCCAACGGATTCTTAGAAGGAGTAAGCTTTGTAAACTCATGGGGTAAGGAACAGAACGCAGGTCCTCAGGCGCTGGCTCTCTATACAATGGACGATCGCATTGTGTTAAACAAATGCGGACTTTACAGTTATCAGGATACATACCTCACAACGAAGACCTGCAATTACCGTCACTACCTGAAGGACTGTTTCATCGAGGGAGCTGTAGACTTCATTTACGGTCAGGGAAATGTATATTTCGATCATTGCACACTGAATATAGTACGTACCAGCGGTGGATATATTGTAGCTCCAAACCACGCAGCAGCAACAACATGGGGATATGTATTTATGAACACAACGATCACCGCACCCGGTGTACCGTCGGAGACAAGTATCTGGTTGGGACGTCCATGGCATGACAGTCCAAAGACTGTATACATCAATACCATTGCAAAGGTCACAATACCTGCAGCAGGATGGTATCAGACAATGGGCGGTATTCCATCAATATGGGCAGACTATAACACCATGGATGCCAATGGAAACCCACTCGATCTGAGTATGCGTAATAACTATTATTATTACATCGACGGCAACGGAAACAAGGTAGAAGGTTATGCAAAGAATCATCTGACCAACGAGGAAGCTGCATCTTACACTATCAAAAATGTACTTAGCGACACAGATGCATGGCAGCCAACTAGCCTGACAGAAAGTTGCGAAAGACCTAATGTAACGGTGAAAGACAGCAAACTGACATGGGTAGCCGTGCCTTACGCTATCTGTTATGTCATAACAAAGAATGACAAGGTCATCGGTTTTACGACCGATACATCTTACGATTACGACAATAATTCTATTTACAAGATTCAGTCAGCCAACGAATATGGAGGACTGAGTGAAGCCTCAACAGTAACAATAACTACCGGGATGGAATCATTGACATCTGAAAATACAGAAATGAAAGCCATCTACACAATAGACGGTCGTCAGCAGTCGACAATGCAGAAAGGTATCAATGTCATTAAATATCAAAATGCAAAAGGTAATATAAAAACGAAAAAAGTAATTAAGTAGTTAAAAGGCCATTAATTTAATGGTGATTTAGCCTCCAGTCTGATGTTGAGAAATATATGACTGGAGGCCTTTTATATAAATAATAAAGTTTCTTATGCATATTTTTATAAAAAATGAATCAATAAAGTATCTCTTATATAATAATTTATTTACTTTTGCACGGTGAATCGCTGCGACAGAGTGTCGCAACATGGATATCTCTTATAATTATTATTCTGATGAAACACAAATTACTCTTATCTACTATCTTGTTGGTAACATGCCTGACTAGAGTCTCAGCAGCAATACCAACAACTCTTGACAGTATTCGCAACGTATTGGATAGCGCATCGACAGCATTGGTTCAGGAAAAAGCTTATGTACATCTTGACAACACATGCTACTTCATCGGCGATACTATATGGTATAAGGCCTATGTGATGAGGGCAGACAACCTGCACTTCACTGATATGAGCCGAATACTATACGTGGAGCTGCTATCACCCGACGGACTGGTGGTAGAGAGACAACAACTGATCATCAGCGATAAGGGATACTGCTGCGGTGACTTCGCCTTGCAGGATTCGCTCTACTCGGGATTCTACGAGATTAGGGCATATACACGATGGATGCTCAACTTCAACGTGACGGAACACATGAATATGCGCAAAGACCGTGAAAGTTTCTATAACTTTCTTATCGCAAAGGACTATTTCCGTCAATATGATGCACTCTATTCACGCGTTGTTCCTATCTACACCAAGCCTGATTCCGCTGGAAACTACTCGGCAAAACGTATGTACGCCCGTCCTAAACAGCGTATCGTAAAACCTGCCACGGAGGAGCTGAAGGTAACCTTCTATCCTGAAGGAGGACATCTTATCAGCGGGAAAACAGCAAACATAGCTTTCGAGGCTGTCAACCAAGAGGGAAAAGAGATAGACATAAAGGGTAACATCACCAACAATAAGGACAAGAACTCGAGCAATGTAGCCACGACATATATGGGCAAAGGCACCTTTACCCTGAATATCGACGGGGAAAAGTATACTGCTCACTTTAAATACAATAACAAAGACTACTCCTTTGAGCTGCCGAAGGCTGAGGATGCAGGTGCAACCATGAAGTTGACGACCGACGGACAACTGACAGTCTCTACACACGGACTTACTACGGGAAAAGAACTGGGTATCACGGTCCTGTGTCGTGGTAAACTGGTATTCTACGATAAAGTGAAAATAGATGCCAACGGAGATATTAATATCAACCTGCCTTTCAATGGACTGCCCACAGGTGTCAATGACCTGACACTCTTTGATCATCACGGACAGGTACTCGCTGATCGTTTATTCTTCATCAACCATCATGAATATGACCGATATAAAATCAATATCAGCGGACAGAAACAACAATACAAACCCTACGAGAAGGTTTCTCTTGACTTTGACTGTCCTAACATAACACAGCCAATCAACCTATCGATAGCCGTACGCGACAATCGCACTGACGAACTTAGTTACAACAACGGCAACATGTTGACAGATATGCTCCTATCATCCGAGCTTAAAGGATTTATTGCCTATCCGGGTTATTACTTCGAGAGCGACGACGCTACTCATAAGCAGGCTCTCGACTTGCTGATGATGGTACAGGGATGGCGCAGATACAACTGGACGCAACTGGCAGATACCGTCAACCAGCATCCCCGTTACAAACCCGAGACTACAATGACCGTGGAAGGTTCTGTATTGAAGACTCTCGACTTCGACGAAGTGAAACCAGCAGAGATAAGTTCTTGGAGATCAGGTATGAAATCAAGCACATCATCAGACGAAATTGATGCAAACAACACATCTCTTATTGAACAAGGTGTGACAGATCCGTCTCTCAGTGAAACGAATAGCTCAGGCACCTCATCATCTTCGTCATCTAGTTCTTCCTCATCAAGCTCATCTTCAGGTTCATCTTCCTCATCATCTTCATCGTCAAGCAGTCAGATTGCGCTAAGCAGTTCCGATTACAGCAGCATTAATAATAGAGGACTGAAATATGAAGTGAATGTAAAAATGGATATGGTACTGGGTAAACAGACAGGATCAGTGACACAGTTAACGAAAAATGGACATTACTTATTTGAAATTCCTCCATTCTATGGTGACGCAACATTATTCATGTTGGCTTACAATCCCGATAAATCGGCTGAGAGCATCACAAAATACACTGAAAAAGGGTTGTTGGACGAGGATCAATGGCCTGCATATTACGTCAAACGCGATCTTTTCTATCCTATATTCGCACGCAAATATTCCTATTACGAGAATCATCAACCCGAATGGAAGACATCAGTAGATAATAGCCCTATGGCCCTTAACGACGGTTCTTATATGATAAAGAACGTCAATGTAAATGCAAAAGGTCACGGTACCCGCACTATCGACCTTACAAAACCAGCATGGGTGGGCGATGCTTATGACGTCTATAATAACATCACAGACTACGGACTCTCATTCGGCAAGCTTGACTTCCGCACCTTCCCCATGCAGATTTGCAGTTGGTTATATGGCAATATGGGACGTTACCGCCACTTCAATGTCGTTGCTATGTTCGACGGATATCGGTTCTATCGTAATTTCACACCGGACACTAGTATCGAAACATCACAGAATCGAAGCAATCAAACAATCTTTAATAATACGAAACTTAAACGATTGATGGACATTAAAATCTATACTGACTTCGAACCGCGTAACGAGGAAGTTCCGGTGGAAAGCCGTGTGATGGAACCCGACTTCACGATCGACTTCATAACGATGCCGGATGACGGTGAACGTTACACCTATCGCGACCGCCGTATCATATTACACGGATTCTATGAACCGGACGATTTTTACAAACCAGACTATTCAAATGCCCAGCCGCAACATCCAAACGATTATCGTCGTACGCTATATTGGAATCCGAATGCAACAACAGATGCCAACGGACACTTCAACGCGACCTTCTTTAATAACTCAAAAGAGACCGATATCGTGGTGAGTGCGGAAGGATTGACCACCGACGGAAAGATTATGGTCAATAAATAGTGAAGTTCAGAGACTATTTTGCTATTAAATCTGACTTACGCAGATTCAAAGGGTGAACGAGTACAAAACGTGCACCTGCAGTATAGTTTATATCTACCTTAAGAGAGGCACGCATCTCATTGACAATGACTCTAGCCACAGTCAGTCCGATACCAATACCGGGTTTATAACTATCCAGTTTTACAAACCGTTTAAATATCTCTTCAGCTTTTTCGGGAGGAATACCACAACCGGTGTCTCTCACGAAAAAGGTGATTTTGCCTCTATTCTCTGTAAGGTTGCATCCTATCACTATCTCTCCCTTATTTGTATTGATACATGCGTTTACCAATAAGCCGATAAGCACCCGCACAAGTTTATCCCCATCAGTGACAAACGACATATCCAGAGGCACATCACACTCCGTTCTCATCCTGACATTCTTAGGACAGCGTTCCTGAGCCACGTTGAAAGCTTCTTCACAGATGCCGTGAGCCCAAAATGTCTTATAGGTAAATTTTGCCAGACCGCTTTCGAAGTCAGACAGATCGAGCATGTTATTAAGTATTAATGTCAACTGGTTCGTACTCTTTCTTATAACCTCGCCGGCCTCTTTCATGTCATTACCCGTAAGACGGAATTTAGGATCGGTCAATATCGCCATAAACCCATTGATACCATTAAGTGGTGTACGTATCTCATGACTCATATCACGTATGAACTGATCCTTCGAAGCATTCTCTGTCTCAATCAACTTATTCTTTTTTCGTTGCA
>OBMA010001192.1_pt1 | contig 15888 bp, 11 predicted proteins | sample 1539141 | NCBI WGS metagenome assembly OBMA01 (sample SAMEA3991484, study PRJEB22521) | metagenome | biome: anthropogenic terrestrial biome; feature: sewage plant; material: raw primary sludge | place: Sweden | collected 2012-09-26 | reverse complement strand
GTGGTTATGTAGAAAAAAACAAGACAACCTATTGAAAATTTCATTAAATTAGCAACCGATTAGATGTAGTGTGCCACTTGCGCAAATGAACTAAATGCAAAGAAAATTGAGAAACTTTACAACCATTATCACATCCCTAATGGTCTGCTGTGCCGCCAACGCACAGACATTGACCGAAAAACTGATACTGACCGACACGGCAGACTCTCTGTATCTGAAATCTGAGCTTCCCTCTTTCGACGAAGATGGCAACTACTGCTTTGCTATCAGAAAAAATGGACAGAATCTGTTAATAACCAACAGTCAGACCATCGGCAACCTGAATTGCATCACTACCGATGCCAACAATTACGGTAACGGCATGATTGCCTACACCGCAGCCAAGGACGATGAGAAAGCGGGGCCCTTCTACTACAAGAATGGGAGGGGAACAAAAATATACGCACAAGCGCAGGGCAAAGTGATACTATATGAAACTAGCCATACCCGCGAAAATATGGCTTTGGTGACTGCCGACAGAAACAGCATTTACCACTACGCCAATGGAAAACTGCTGTGGAGCGAACGTAATGTGGGACAAGAACCTGAGGCGGAATGGATTGCATTCAGCAACAACGGCAACACTATGTATTGTCGAAGAGCAGGCGGATACAGCAGGCTTTGGGTCAACGGGAAACTGATTGACAGCTGCAAAACAGCGTTCAGCCACCTGCAAATAAACGACAACGGATTCTACACCTATGCCAAGGAGGAGATGCCGAAAGAGGTGAATGGCGACAAAAAATACCGGATATGCACCCCCGACACCTCCTTCGATTTTGAAGGCGAAATCGGAGACTACGACTTGCGAGGCAACAACGCCTACTACTATACTGGCGACGAGAAAAGCCATAGGAACATCGTCATAGACAACCACCTTTACAAGGAGACGAGCCTCATCAACAACATCATGTTGGCCGACCGCAAGCACTTTCTTTTCGGCACAGATAGCAAAAAAATATATGCCAACGGAACGACATTTCTATCGGACTGCGATATGATATGCAACCCTGCCTTGGACAACAGCGGACACTATGCCATGTACGGCCGCCGTGGCTACTTCATCTACAAATGTGTGGATGGCAAACGACAGCCCAAATCGCTAACCCGATACAAGTCGAGGGCCATGCCCATCTGCATCAGTTCAAGAGGTGAATCCATCCATTACTTTGAGACGGACGACTCCATCTACCTGTTTCGCGACAACAAGATGCTGCTGAAACCCATCTCGGTAGATTCCAATTTCTTTGTATCAGAATCGATGCTGCCGGAATTGTGCGAGCAAAACAGCGAATACAGCGATGCGGGCAATCTCACTTATCTGGAATACGGCAGCAAGGGCTATTTTCTGTTCAATGGCAATCTGTCCAAAGCGTTTCCCGCAGCAGTTGCCAGGACAAGAACGGACGACAGAAGCGACAAGCGGCCCAGCAACACCGTGGCAGGAAAATATACCGGCAACGACTTCTTCGCCATTCAGAAAACAGGCAACAAGAAATACCTGCTGATAGTGAACAATAAGATTTACAAAGAACTAAACGGCATGGACAGAATTATGCCCGATTACTTTTTCGACGGCAAACATCTGACTTTCTACGGCATCAAAGGCCTTTCGTTTTACCAATACAAAATGAGCTTATGAAAAAAACAATACTGACCCTTCTGCTGACGCTGGCTGCACTGACAGCATACGGACAAAAAATGCCTTCGGACTATTTTGAAGAGGCTGACGGGTACTTCGCGCAAAAAAAGTATGACGAAGCACTAACCGGATACCAGTACATAGTGGACAACCACCCACGCAGCAAATATTATCCCAAAGCACTGCTCAATGCCGGCTGCATACGATTCTTTCAGGAGGATTACGAATTGGCGACTGTTACATTCAAGAAGGTGCTGCAATGCAAGAGCAGAGAATCGGCGGTTGACGGCACAAACGACCCCTACGCCAACTATAAGCATAAGGCAAGCAACATTTTGAGCGCCATCTACTACAAGAAAAGGGAATACAAGGAGTCGCTCCACTACCTGCAGCTGGCCGACAGCGCCTACCCTTGCCGCAACATTTCGGACAAAGAGCTGGCTGAAAACAAGATAGAATCGGCCATTGTGTATGCCGATATTTATCAGGGGCTGGAACAACCCGACAAAGCCATAGGCAAGCTGATGGGTTCGGCCTGGCTGGATGGCACTGCCGACAACTCTGCCATAATTGACCGTCTGCACGGCTTGCTGGCGAAAAAGAAGGGGGCCCGCAAACAACTGGATGCCGCCCTTAACAACATCTACGAAAAACGGACCGCGCAAGGCAAAAACACCACCTACTGCATCAACTATATGGGCTTCGAAATTGAGATACCTATGGAATATGTGTACGGGCCACTGGCGGGCAAACCTTACGACAAGAAAAAGACCATCGGGCTGTTGAAGAAAAGCAATTTCTACAACATGATGAAGACACTGTAACGCTATAAAAGCAAGACAGAAAAAAGCCAACAGGTACTACTACCCGCCTCAGGTGTTGTGAGTCATCCACTTGTCAAGTTCGGCTCGGCTTTTGCCACTGCGCCGGGCATAATCGGCCAGCTGGTCCTCTCCCACTTTCCCCACCATAAAATAAAATGACGCAGGATGCGCAATGTAAAGCCCGAAAATGGATGAATTGGGCTGCATGGCACCATTCTCGGTAATGTGTATGCCCACCTCCGACACATGCAGCAGGCGGTCAGCCAGGAATATGAGCGACTGGTCGGGCATGGAGGGATAGCCAATGGCAGGACGGATACCTTTGTAAGGAATGTTCATCAGTTCCTTGGGCGAGAAATGCTCATCGGGAGCATACCCCCAATAGGTGGTTCGCACCTGCTGGTGCAGCCACTCCGCCGCAGCCTCCGCCAGACGGTCGGACACACTCTTGATGAGGATGGCATTGTAGGGGTCATTGTGCTGTCGGTAGTCCTCCGACAGCGCTTCCGCACCCTGCACCGAAATGGCAAAAAATCCCACATAATCGGCCTCTGGTGACACAAAATCACACAACGACACGCAGCACCCCGAGCGCTCGCCAGGATGCTGTTGCCGCAACATGGGCAGATAGACGGAATCCTCTGTCCCCCCTGGCTGCACCAATATGCCCTCATTGACCGAATGAGCTGGACAGAAACGGATTTTGGCCTGTATGCGCAGCAAATGACGGCTGCGCACCTCACGCAGCAGCGTCTGGGCATCCTGATACAGCGAAAGCGCCTCGCGCGCCTTATCGATGCCGATATGCCGATACTTAAGCAGGAAAGCCTGCTGGCAAGCCTCGCAACCACAATAATTGTCCATTCCCTCAAAACGGCCGGGCAGGCCCCATGCCTTGAAAAAGAAAATCCAATCGATATAGGGCACAATGGTGTCTATCTCAATTGGATTCAATAGTTTACTACCCTTCAGATTAGGTACGAACATAAGCAATCATTTTTTCAGGTCAGTCGCTGGCCTTCATGCGGGCTGCGAAATCGGGCGAGACGTAGTTCTCAAGACTGCCGCACACATGAGCCGAGAACTCTATGCCGCACCGCACCACCTTGTCCCAAGTTGCCTCATCAATCGAGCCTTTAAGGTCGTTGTAGGTGATACCATATTTGAGCAGGCCATAAATGATACCTGCATTAAAGCTGTCGCCCGCACCGACGGTACTTACCAGCTCGGCCTTGAGTGCGGGATAACTCTTGCAGAATCCATTGCCATAGACGGTGGCACCCTTATCACCCTGCGTGAACAGGAAGTTCTTGGTAAAGAACTCAACATGGTCATCATAAGTCTGCTTGGAGTCGTGTTCATCAAATATATTGACAAAATCCTCGTCCGAACCTTTGATGATGTCGGCATACTCCATATTCTCGAGCAGGGCGGGCATCAGATGCCGCGCCTGCCACACCAGATTCTTGCGGAAATTGACATCGTAATAGACAATAGCGTGCATATTGCGGGCCTGGTCAAGCAGCGTAATAAGTTGCTCATGCACATCGGGGTCGAGGGCAAAGAAGGAACCCATCAGTACGATGTCGTCCTCGCGGATGTCGGGCATGGTGAAGTCGAGACGGTTATCCTTGGGATAGTCGTTATAGAACATATAGTCAGGATGTTCGTTGGCATCCAGAAAAGCCAGCGCCACCGCCGACTTGCACTGGTCGATGGAACACATATAGTCGGTACTGACATCATTGTCGGTCATGCACTGTCTGACGGTCTTACCCACAATATCCTCTCCCACCTCACTGATAAAAAGTGGATGCTGGCCCATTCGGCCAAGCGAGATCATGGCATTGAACACCGAACCGCCCGGCCGCCCGCTGATGGGCTGGCCATTCTTGAATATAATGTCAAAGACGGTTTCTCCTATTCCTATTACTTTTCTCATTTGATTGTAATGTGTTTCTGCTGTAAAATTGCAAAATGGTAAAAATTTTCTGTTTCAATACCTCGATACCGAGTTGACCCCCTTGATGGCCTTGACTTTCTTGAGCAGCATATCGAGAGCGGACTTGTCGTTGACCAGCACCGAGATGTTACCCAGAAAGAGACCATCGACCGAATCGACCGAAATGGAACGCAAGGTAATGTCCTTCTCTTTCTGAATGAGCGAGGAGATGTTGGTAACGATGCCGATATCGTCCTTGCCCACCACCTTGAAGGAGGCAATATACTGATTGCCCGAACGGCCTGACCAGCGGGCTTTGACAATTCGGTAGCCAAAACGTGAAATCATTTGCGGAGCGTTGGGGCAAGTCACCTTGTGCACCTTTATCATTCCACGGGCCGATACGAATCCGAAAACGGGGTCACCAAAAATAGGGTTGCAGCATCTGGCCAATTCATATTGTATGCCCTTGAGGTTCTGGTCAATGACCAGCACATCATCGCTTTGCGATTTTTCAGCCGCCTCGGTCACCGCCTCAAAGTCGGCGGCACTCTGTGGAGCCACAGCGTCCACATGGTTTTCCTTGCGGTCAATTTCCTGATAGGTGTCCCTCAGTTTGGCAAAATCGATAGCACCGTCGGCCACCGCCTGATAGAAGTCAGTGGCAGTGTCGTAGCCCATTTTCTTTATCAGTCGGGTGACGATGGCATCGTCCAGCTCCAGTTTCCAGTTTTTGAACCGGCGTTGCAGCGTTTCCTTGCCAATCTGCATATTGGCGGACTCCTGCTCACGCAGAAACTGTTTTATCTTGGTCTTGGCCTTGCTGGTCTGCACAATGTTGAGCCACTCCTTCTTGGGACGCTGCTGGGCGGAAGTGAGCACCTCCACCTGGTCACCGTTGCCAAGCACATAGCGGAGTGTCACATTCTTGCCGTTCACCTTGCCACCCACACAAGCCGAGCCCACCTTGGAGTGGACCAAGAAGGCGAAATCGAGCAGCGTGGCACCTTTGGGCAGCTTGCGCAGCTCGCCCGTAGGGGTGAACACAAACACCTCCTTGTCGTAGAGGTTGAGTTTGAAATCGTCCATGGCGGCATTTGCATCCGTCTCAGGGTGCTCCAGTGCCTCACGCACATTGGCCAAGAAAGAATCGAAATCAGCCTCGCTCTTCACGCCCTTGTACTTGAAGTGGGCAGCAAAACCCTTCTCGGCAATCTCGTCCATACGCTGGGTGCGTATCTGCACCTCCACCCACTTGCCCTGAGGCCCCATCACCGTAGTATGGAGCGACTCGTAGCCATTCGACTTGGGAATGGACAGCCAATCGCGCAACCGCTTGGGGTTGGGCTGGTACATATCGGTGATGATGGAATAGACCTGCCAGCACTGCGCCTTCTCCTGCTCAAGCGGAGCATCGAGAATAATGCGGATGGCAAAGAGGTCGTAGATATTCTCGAAGGCGGTATTCTGTTTTTTTATCTTGTTCCAGATGGAATAGATGGACTTGGTGCGGCCCTTTATGGAGAACTTGAATCCGGCCTTCTCCAGTTTGAGCTTGAGCGGGTCGATAAAAGCAGCGATGTAGGCGTCACGCGAGCGTTTGGTCTCGTTGAGTTTACCCGCAATCTCCTTATAGATGTCGTGGTTGAGAAATTTCATAGAGAGGTCCTCCAGCTGCGACTTGACGTGGTAGAGGCCAAGACGGTGAGCCAGCGGTGCATAGAGGTAGGAAGCCTCCTTGGCAATGCGGGTGCGTTCCTCCTCAGGATAGGCCATCACATTCTGCAACATATAGAGGCGGTCGCAAATGAGAATGATGATGACCCTGACATCGTGCGCCAGGGCCAGCAGAAGCTGACGGAAATTATCGGTATCGAAGGCAGTGTCGGCATGGCTGCTGAGGTTTTCCGTCTTGACCAGCCCCGACACCAGTTTCTCGGTTACAGGGTCAGCATAGGCCGCTATATCATTTTCGGAGATAAATCCGGAGCGGATGGCCTCAAAAATGACCTTGGCCATGACAACGGGCTTTCCCAGATTGACCTCACGCTCCAGAATGAGCGCAGTGCTCACCGCCCGCAGCATACAGTCAACCGCATGCTCCTCGCTGCCCACCTTGGCCGAATTCTGACGGAAAATGTCGCGCAGTTTCTTTACCTCATCAGGAGAGAATTTATCATCGGCCAACTCCAATATCTGACGGAACTTGGTCACCAATTCTTTTCTCTTTTCTTCATTCACCATAGTCTGTCCCTCCAATTCTAAAAAAATTTACATTCCTTAAATGTAAAGATAAGGAATAAAGCGGAAAAAGGCAAGCCGGAATTGCTATTCGTCAAAGAAAGAGCCTTGTTTAGGATAACGCGACTTGCCCTGATGGCGATAGGCCAGGTCGGTGACCTCACGGCCGCGCGGGGTGCGCTTGATGAATCCCTCCTTGATGAGAAACGGCTCATAGACCTCCTCCACCGTACCGGCATCCTCGCCCAGTGCGGTGGCAATGGTGGTAAGTCCGACGGGGCCACCGCCAAACTTGTCAATCATGATGTTCAGCAGTTTGTTGTCCACCTCATCCAGTCCATATTGGTCAATATTGAGTGCCTGAAGGGCATACTGTGTTATTTCCATATCAATGCGTCCTGAGCCTTTCACTTGCGCGAAATCGCGCACGCGCCTCAACAGAGCATTGGCAATACGCGGAGTGCCGCGACTTCGGCTGGCTATCTCGCTGGCGGCCTCCTCATTGCACGGCATACTCAGCAACTGGGCCGAACGCTGCACAATGCGCGACAGCACGGCGGCATCATAATATTCCAGATGACACTTGATACCAAACCTGGCCCTCAAAGGACTGGTGAGCAATCCGCTGCGCGTGGTGGCACCGACCAGCGTAAACGGGTTCAAATCAATCTGTATGCTGCGGGCATTGGGGCCCTTGTCGAGCATGATGTCGATGCGGTAATCCTCCATGGCCGAGTAGAGATACTCCTCCACTACCGGACTTAGGCGGTGAATTTCGTCGATGAAGAGCACGTCGTTAGGACTGAGGTTGGTGAGGATGCCTGCCAAATCGCCAGGTTTGTCAAGCACGGGACCCGAAGTGATTTTGAAACCCACCCCCAGCTCGTTGGCTATGATATTCGACAAGGTGGTTTTGCCCAGACCAGGAGGGCCATAAAAGAGAATATGGTCCAGCGGTTCCTGACGCATCTTGGCCGCCGCCACAAACACCCGCAGGTTCTCTATGATTTTGGCTTGACCCGAAAAGTCGTCAAACGATAGCGGGCGCAAGGCATTCTCAAAATCCTTTTCGCCCTCGCTGGCACTCTCCCTTATGTCGAAATCGTTATCTGACATTCTGATTCGATTGCAATGATAATATTAAACCTTCGGTGCGGCTCCGTTCTCACCGTTTTCCTGCATCTTGCGGAACAACCCGCGCAGCGCATCGGCAATAGCATCGGTGAGCTCATCCTTATGCAGAAGGTTTCGGACCCGACGCGCCAGGAACTTCAGATTCCAGTAATAACGGAACGAGAAGGAATGAGACAAGACCAATGCGGCAAAGAAACAAAGCATCGGGAGAATGCCGTAATGACGAAAGAGAATGGGTCCGACCCCGATGCCCCAGAGCAACTGGAAGAGGGGGAACAGCAAGATGGTTCCTGCCAGTCTGAAAGACCCGGCAAATCCCTCACTCGCCAGATTGCGGGCCCCCAGCTGAACCAGCAGGGCGGGTATGCCATTGACAACGGTGCTGAACACCGCCAGCGGCGACATCACCACGGCATAGAGGAGCGCAGCCAGCAACGAGCCGTCGAACTGACGGCCATATTCCTTGGCAACAGCCGACGACTCCACGTCAGGATTGGCAGCACGCCACCGGGCACACAAGTCATCGAGAGCCGACAGTTCGGCAGCGTACTTACCCGAATCGGCCGCTGAATCCAGCGCCTCAGCTATGCGCTGACGGGCTACCAGACGGTTGGTTTCATTGTCATCCCAACCCATCTGGTCGAGCATGTCCAGATTGTAGATATAGGTGAGCACATAGAAAGTGTCATAATGCTCGTCCGACCTTATGTCGAGCATCAGCGGCGACATTCGGCGCGACAGTTCGTCACGCATCTTGTTTTGCGCCACGGGTGCATCCTCACAATAGAGCGCGTAATAGTCGTGCATGTTGATAGGCTTGTCAAAATTGACAATCAGATGTCCGCCGCTATGGTCGTAATTGCTATAATCGATGCCCGTAGGCACAATCCACACCGAGTCGGAATCCTTGTATTTGTCCTGCACAGAAAATCCGATGCGAAACATACCCTTGACCAGCGGACGCAACTTGCGTTTCTCGTCTTGTCCGCCTTCTGGCATCAGACAGAACGACTCCTTGTGCATCAGTACGGTTTCGGCCGCGTCGAACGAGTCGGCATTCTTCTTCAGATTCTGTATGCCGTCACGCATACGGTAGGCAGGCATAATCTTGAGGAAGTGCAAGAAGCTGGCCACTCTCTTCTTCTTGAACAAATCGGCCCGCGCCAAAAAGACAATGGGGCGGGAAGAAGAGGAGAGGAGCGCCATGGCATCAACAAACGCATTCTGATGATTAGGGGCAAAAATGACAGCCGCATTCTCCGGAATGTTCTCCCGGCCATTCACCTCAATAGAGGAGAACCACCTGCGGAACAAGAAATTGGAATGAAGGAACAAGAGTCGGTAAGCGACAGATTCCTTATACATTTTCGTCATATACGCTGAATCTATTATGTGAAATTTTAAAGTCAGAAAAAGAATGGTTCTACCAGGACCTCACTGGTTGAGGTTGAGAGGGCCCATTTTGCGCATCACACGCTTTATCTGCGCGCACCGGTGCCACATATAGTTGTTGGGGTAGCCAGGGTTGCGATGCAGCGGAGCGGGCAAGGCAGCCGCAATGAGAGCGGCTTGCGTGCGGGTAAGGTCTACCGCCGGGTGGTAATAGTAGGCCTGCGAGGCAGCCTCAGCCCCATAGATGCCGTCACCCATCTCAATCACATTGAGATAGACCTCCATGATACGCTCCTTGGACCAGAAAATCTCGATGAGCACCGTGAAGTAAGACTCCAGCCCTTTCCGAATCCAGTTGCGCGATGGCCACAGAAACACATTTTTGGCAGTCTGCTGCGATATGGTGCTGCCCCCTTGCACCTTTTCCCCCTCAAAATTCTTGTGGGCGGCAGCCATGATGGCATCGAAATCGAAACCATGGTGGTGCATAAAGTTGTTATCCTCTGACGCCACCACGGCCCGCGGCAGATTGGGCGAAATCTTCTCAATGGGCACCCATGTCTTTTTCAGCCGCATGGTGTCGCCCGCCTCGTGCTGCTGGTAACAGCGAATGAGCATCAAAGGGGTGACATACACAGGCATGAATTTGTAAATGAGTGTCACCAGAATGGTGGAGGAGAAAAAAAAGAAAAGACCATATTTGGCAATCTTCCAAGCCAAGCGACTCAACACCTTGGTTGTGATTTTCCGAGCTGACATATTTTATTTTTACTTTGTTCTTGTTGTTACTTCATAGGCGGGAGGGCGACAGATAAAGACACCGCCGCCCACAGCCTAACGGGGCTCCAGAAAATAGAGGACCATATAGCCCCAGAATACGCCGTTGAGAAATCCTGCCAGCACTTGTCCCTCGGTGTGATGCTCAAAATAGAGCCGCGCCGATGCCACCAGCGCACTCATAATCAGAAGCAGCGACAGAAGGTCGACGGCATGGTCAACAAAAAGCGACAACGGCGGGGTGCACCACACATTGAGCACGCAGCCAAACCAGCAGCCCATGGCCATGGTGTGGGCACTTATCTTCCACCAGAAACTGACCAGCGCATTGACAATGACACAGACCGCCCCGGCAAACAGTCCCCCATAGACAAACACGAACATACCGCTGTAATACATCAGCACGGCTCCGATAAACATGGAAATCGCCGTACAGAAATAAGGTATCAGACGGTCTTCCTTACGCGTCATCTTCACACTGGTTATGACGCCATACTTCTTAAGCATATACACACAAGCCAGCGGCAGCAACACCGCGAAGAATACGGCAAGAAGCAGATTGAGAAAAAGGAACGAAACTGGCTGACACCGCAACACTGCAACATGAAAAAACAGCAACACTCCGTAGACCGGCACAAAAAAAGGAAAGAAAATATAAGAGATGCACTTGGCCACCTTACGCAATATCCTGTCGTAACGGGTCTGCGGTTGTTCGGGGTCCACTTTCACTGAAGTGGCGACGTCTTGTTCCATTGTGTTTGATTGGTAATTTTATGTATGAATAATATAGAAAATGCCTGTCAAATTTCGCGGCGGAGATTGGCCACCGCAATGTTCAACTGCTTGCGGTATTTGGCTACAGTGCGCCGGGCAATGACGTAGCCCTTCTGCTTCAGAATGTCGGAGAGCTGGTCGTCGGTGAGCGGATTGTGCTTGTCCTCGTTTTTGACACACTCACCCAGAATGGTCTTGATTTCAATATTGGAGACTTCCTCGCCCGATTCCATGGTCATTGACTCGGAGAAGAAAGACTTGAGCGGCAACACGCCCCAGTCGGTCTGCACATACTTGCTGTTGCTGACGCGCGATATGGTGGAGATGTCGTAACCGGTAACCTCGGCAATATCCTTCAGCACCATAGGGCGCAATTTGGTTTCATCGCCAGTGAGGAAGAATTCGCGCTGTTTGTCAATGATGGCCTGCATGGTGCGCCGCAAGGTGTCGTGCCGCTGCTTGATGGAATTGATGAACCACTTGGCGGAATCAATTTTCTGTTTGATGAAGAGCGCAGCATTCCGTGAATCCTCTGTCTGATTTTTCTTGTTGGTGCTGAGTTCCTGCAGTTGCGAGGCGTAATCATCGCTGATGCGGAGCTCGGGCAGATTCTTGTCGTTGAGCGAGAGAATGACTTGGCCATCCTCCGTCTCCACAATGAAATCGGGGATAATCTGCACACTGGAACTGTCGGAGCTGGATTCGATGCTGCCTCCCGGTTTCGGGTTCAGCTTCACCACCTCGTTGATGACCTCGTGCAGGGTACTCTCGTCGATGTCAAATTTCTTCATCAGCTTGTCGTAATGACGTTTGCTGAAGTCCTCAAAGTTTTCCATCAGAATATTGATGGCCTTATCAATGGCGAGCGTTTTCTTTTTACGCTTCAGTTGCAGCAGCAGACACTCCTGCAAATTGGCAGCGCCAACGCCGGCAGGCTCCAGTGTCTGCACCAGCTCAATGGCCTTGCGCACCTCATCATCAGGCACCTGTTTGCCCGTCTGAAACAGATAGTCGTCAGCCATGTTTTCGGGTTCACGGCGCAGATAGCCGTCCTGGTCAATGTTGCCGATGACATATTCGGCCAGCTGTTCCTTGTCCTCCTCAATACGCTTGAGCCGGAGCTGATCGAGCAGCATCTCGTGGAGCGAGGAAGATTCGGTAATGACCGACTCGTGGCGGTCGTCGTCAGTGCCGTTGTTGGCATTGAACTTATAGTCGGGCGTATCGTCGGTCTTGTAATCGGACATACTGAAATCGGCATCATCGTCATACTGGCCGTCGCCCTCTTCACCACGGTTCTCGTCAGGCAATTCCTCGTGCTGCGATTCGGGGTTCACCTCCTCAAGCACCGGATTCTCATCAAGCTCCTGCAGGATGCGCTCCTCCATCTCGAGAGAAGTGGACTCAAGCATCCGCACCATCTGTATTTGCAGTGGTGAGAGTTGCTGACGTAAACTTTGCTGTAGACCTTGCTTCAACATATCTAAATATGAAATCTTGACCACACAAAATTACTAAAATAGTTGAGAATTCAGCAGAAATAGTTATCTTAGTACACGCATTTATCAAAAATAAAATTTCATTTATGGATATGGGAACATCAACATCTGACAAATCTGAGACTGAAGAGACGGGAATAAAGCTATACAAGGCGTCGGCAGGTTCAGGCAAAACCTACACGCTGGCTAAAGAATATATCACACTGCTGCTGAAAGATGCCAACATCAGCGACAACTACAGGCACATACTGGCCATCACCTTCACCAAGAAAGCTACCGCCGAAATGAAAGACCGCATTCTGGCAAATCTGGACCTTATAGACAGCGAGGCATCTGACAAAGAATCTGACAAGAAGCGGAACGATTATATCAATGGGCTGGCGGAAGTTCTGAAAATAAGCAAGGAGGAGATAATCAGACGCGCCCGACGGGTGAACCGAAACCTGCTGCACGACTACAGCCACTTCCAGATTGAGACCATCGACAGTTTCTTCCAGAAAGTGCTGCGCAACCTGGCCTACGAGGTGGGTATCGGTTCCTCATGGAATCTGGAGCTGGACGAAGATGCTGTAATGCAGGACACCATTCAGGCGCTGTTTGACAAGCTGGGAGACGACAAAAATCTTAAAAAGTGGGTCAGCGACTACATCACCCTCAAAATGGAATCCGGCTCTTCGTGGAACATCAAGGATGAAATTGCGCAATTCGGCAAAAACATATTTAAGGAAAAATTTGCCACCAACACTGAAATGCAGTATTTTCTGGAAGGGAAGGACAAGGAGGGCAACCCCATAGAGGTGGATGAGAAGGGTGATAACACTTTTGATCTGAAGAAGAAGATAGCGGAGGAGAAGAATCGGCTGCAGTCCCAACTCGATGAGCTGCGGAAGCCCATAAAAGAGGCGGCGGACGAGTTCTACTCAATTGTCAAGGCCTATGGGCTGGACACCTCCTCGGACCTGAAAAGAGGAATAGGCACCTACTTCCATGACAAAAAGGATGGCGGCTATGGAGAGGCTGGCTCATATACTTTGAATTGTATAAAGCCTGACAATCCCTCATCCGTTTTCAGTGGAAATATGGTAAATGGGAGTGACGAAGTGGACAGACGCATAAAGGACTGCATCAATAAGTGCGAGGAGCAACTGAAGAAGTACCGCACCAAAATAGCATCGCTGACCATGATTATTGACAAACTGGACGAAGTGGGCCTGCTGGGCGACATCAACAACACTTGCCACGAGATTCTGAAAGAACAGAACCTGTTTATGCTGAGCATGACGCAGCCGCTGCTGAATAAGTTTGTGCAGCGGGTGGATGCCCCTTTCATTTACGAGAAGATTGGCGTGCAGCTGCACTACATCATGATTGACGAATTTCAGGACACCAGCCGCACCCAGTTCAGCAACTTCAAGCCGCTCATCATCAACTGCTGCGCCGAACATGACGGCAGCCTGCTGGTGGGTGACCCCAAGCAGGCTATCTACCGGTTCCGCAATGGCGACTGGGAACTGATACAGAACATCGGGAAGGAGCTGCCCGAATGTCATATTAAGCAAGAACAGATGGGAAACAACTACCGCAGCGCACACAACATCATCAACTTCAACAACGCGCTATTCGGCAACAATGAGGGGAAGGGCATCAGGATAAACGGCAACATCATTTCGGGCATGGCTGATTACGAAAAGACGGACGAAGGCCAAGACGGACATCTGAATGAAATTTACAAAGGCAGCGAACAAGAATGTCAAAAAGAAGAGAATGGCTGCGTGCGGGTGGTGTTTATGACGCCTGCCAAAAAGGAAAAAGACAATGAAGAGGACGACAATGACAGCACAAATATGGAGGATATGGTGCTGCAATCGGTTCTATATCTGAAAGAGAGAAAGGTAAAAGAGAAGGACATCCTGATTCTGGTCCGCAAGAACAAGTACATACCTGGCATTGCCAGATACCTGACAGCCAAAGGAGAGAAGGTGGTGTCGAGCGAGGCATTCCAGCTGGAGGCCTCGAGCAAGGTGCGACTGATGATGGACTGCCTCAGATACTTGTTTGCCAGCTACAAATGGGCTGACAAAAAGAAGGAGCAGGAGGAACAGTTTCATCAGGAGGAGATTGCCGCCGACTACTTCCGCTGCGTGTGCCGGGACAAGGCGGACACCGCAGCCAAATGGACACTGATGCTGACCGAGTGGAACCGCTATGTGAAAAAGGAGAATGCAGAACTGACTGACGGAATCAGGGAACTGGCACTGAAACTGGAAAGGCTGAAAAAGGAGGCTGCTCCCCTTCCGCTATACGACATGGCGGAAAAAATTTATCTGATAATGATTGGCGAACAACGCACTGATGCTTATGTGCAAACGTTCCTGAACGAGGTGAACCGCTACGCCTCCCGCCACACTGCCACCCTCGACGGCTTCATCAATTATTGGGACGAGAAGCTGTCGACCAAGAGCATACCGATTGACGAGAAGGACCAGAACGGCATCCACATCATGAGCATACACAAATCGAAGGGACTGGAAGGCCACTCGGTCATCATACCCTACTGCGAATGGGATTCTGCCGATACAAGGATGCTGTCGCGAGACGAGCTTTGGTGCGAGGGAAACAAAAGCGATACGGGCTGCCAGATTCCACTGGTCCCTATTTCGGGGAATAAGAATATGGCTTACTCGTGCTTCAAGAATGACCGCGATGAAGAGATAAGACAAGAGAATGTGGACAGCATCAACACGCTGTATGTGGCACTGACCCGCGCCCGCATGAATCTGATTGTACTGTCGGAGAAGGCGCTGGCAATGGATAATAAGGACAAGAAGGATATGAAGGATAAGGAGTTCGTTCCCATTGACTACCTGCTATACCAATGTCTGAGCGGAAGCGAGAACTTTAAGAAAGACGAGAATCCGTTTAACGGATCAGACGTGGCTAAGGAGAATGGGAAAACGATGATGGCCTATTACGGACTGGGGGAGGTGGAGGCCTCGAAGGATGAGAACGACACGAAGGACCTGTCCACCTCTGAGGAGAGAGACTCGTATGCCAACCGCGGCTACTTCAAGCAGTCGAGCAAGGCCAAGGCTTTTATAAAGACGGGAAGCGACGACCTCTCCATCAGTGCCAGCATTGCCAACGGCAACCTGCATCATGCACTGCTGTCGGAGATTGAATCCATTGCCGACCTTGACCACCCGGAGGCGGAGACTGGCATGGCTGTCCACCACCTGATAGCGCAAGGACTGACAAACGAGGACGAGGCACAAGGATTGATTGGGCAGGCAGACAAATATATTGAACAGCTGAACCTGACACACCACGACTTGGCTCACCAATGGTTTGATGCGGACAATACGGTGCACAACGAGTGCAACATTCTACTATGTGACCACGATGGCGAAGACCTTACCGAACGGCCCGACCGTGTGGTGTTCTCACCCGCCGACGGCAGCATTACGGTGATTGACTATAAGACTGGACGACAACTGAAAAGTCATTCGGCCCAGGTGCTCCGATACATGAATCTGATACGACAGATGAATCTGCCTAAGGTAACGACCATCAAGGGCTATCTGTGGTACCTAAACAGCGGAGAGGTTCTGACTGTACAGGAATGAA
>OBMA010001189.1_pt1 | contig 15909 bp, 10 predicted proteins | sample 1539141 | NCBI WGS metagenome assembly OBMA01 (sample SAMEA3991484, study PRJEB22521) | metagenome | biome: anthropogenic terrestrial biome; feature: sewage plant; material: raw primary sludge | place: Sweden | collected 2012-09-26 | reverse complement strand
CGCTCTTCCGATCTTTTATAAACAATGAAGTTCATTATGAACAGTATTTATTTCACTGCTAAACTTTACGTAAACTTATGTGGAACATCTTTATCGACAGATGGACGATAAGTAAAATTGTGTTATTATAATTCAAATTTTCATGGTAAGAACATCGGCTTTCTACTCCTCTGTGTACGAAGATCTTGCACGTAATGATGGCCCATACTTATAAAGTATAAACGGGATAATAGCTAGACCTAAAGTTAGGAACCCCACTAAGGACGAACCCCATGCCACAGGATAGTTCTTAGTAGCTAAATTGTCATACATTGCTCTACCAAACAACGGAAAAGCACAGGCAAACGAAGCCCGACAAAAACCATTGCCTGCAAAAACGGATGCAACATACTTTGGGTAGCATGTAGCCAAATATGCAAAAGTTGCTTGGAAAATGTTAAAGACAGCTAAAACAAAAAAAACTTCCGAGATAACTGGCAAAATCCAATGCACTCGAGCAGTCCAACCAAATAAGAACAAAGACAGAGGCAGGCACCAGCAGACACACATTGCCACGATTAAAAAAGCTTCCGGGGTGAATGTGCCGTTTCTAAAACGTGGTACAATAATCCTCATGTTTAAAATACCGAATAAGCCATAAGCAAGTACGCACCCTACGCAAAACCCCATATAGGCCAAGCCAACTTCAACTAAGCTGAAGTGGTATATACCTACAAATACAATAGGGAATGCTTCAAAGAATAAGTAGAAACAACCATAAGCAACAGCGATATAGAGATCAAAAGCCAAAATTGCAGGCTCTTTGATAATCATTTTGAAAGGCCTATACAAAGTATTGATCAAAAAAGTTCTTGCATCAACTTCTCTATCGAGTTTATCCTGTTCAGTATAGTACCTGTCATCACCAGTTTCTTTTCTCAATTTCAAAGCACGGCGGTACAAAATATTATGGTGTTGTGTTTCAGGGAAGAAAAATGCCAACAAGATAAAAGTGGCAGCACTTAACCACATTAATAACCAAAATATGAATCGCCAATTTTTAGCATCGACCATAGCAGCGCCTAGTAAGGGAGCCAAGACTGGCGCAGCAACAGCACCGGCTGACCACATACCTAAAACGAGAGGAACCATTTCTGGTGAAATGATATCAGCCACTGTACCGCCACCAGTGGCCAACGATGGGCTGCACAGTATGCCACTGATGAAACGCATGACGATTAAACCGCCGATGTTATGCACAGTAGCACAACCAACTTGAAAGATCATGAAAAAAAATAAAGTCACCATGTACAGATTTAGACGGCCATAACGTGCAGTTTCTGATAGCGGTGAAAAAATGATGGGACCTAGACCATAACCAAGAACATATAAAGAAAGATTTAATGTTGCCACTACATGACCAACGTGGAACTCTTCTTGAATATATTCCTGGCCAGGTGTGTAAATGGAGGATCCCATGTACGTGACGCAAGTAAGTAACATTATTTGGAATACTACCAATGATTTTTTCAGTAGGGGCCAGTTTTGTGGGTTCTCAGGATCACTGGGGCCGTTCCAATCCACCCTGAAAGGATCATTTTTTTCGATCTGTGAACCACTAGAGTCTGAATCGGTAGAGGATTCAGAGCATGATCTATTAGGACCGCATTCTATATCATAGTCGGGTTTACATTCTTTTTTATCGGTATTCTCGGGTTTTCTTGTTTCATCTTCACGGGCACTCCGTAAAGTTTCTAAGTTGGACACTATACCCAAATATTCTAAAAGGTCAACAACGATAGTGTGTCTGTACGTTGAAGTGTATACCATAGTGGAGATTGTCGTTCAACGGATACTCTTTTATAATAGCTTCACCATAATGACAAAGACGGCATAAGGATGTAGATATTTTAGCCTCGTAAAGAGCTGTTTAAATGCAATTCTCGTCTTCTTTCCTGTTCCCCTTTTATCTGACTAATTATCCCGCCTATTAGTCAGATGATTGATACCAATTTTACTCAAATGTGTATTATCATGTCCCTTTTCGCACTGTTATCGCTCCTTACCTAAGCAAATATCCTTTTTTTTTTCTTTGCATTTGTCTTCTTTCATTTTAAATCTTCATAATCTTCCGGAAAAACTAGTGATGCGAAATATTGTAGAGAAAAAGCGCAGGGCATTCCTATACTTAGTAATCACCATCATAACGTATTTTAAAATGAAGAAGCGAACCTCAAAGAATTTTCTATACAGAAGAGACCTTTCCGCGCATATACGCGGTAGCGTGTGTCAGCATCAGAGGTTTAGCATAATATATTGCAGAAAATGTGCTAGTAATATTGTTCTCTTTGTTGTCAATGGGTTTACAATTGCCGGCCATCAGTATATGGAGTATCAATGTTCCTTTTGATCGCCAACAAATACTACCTTTTATCCTGCTCTTCCTGCTCTCAGGTATTAATGCCGAATTGTTTCATCTTGTCTGTGTAGAAGACCACACACGAAAATCCTGTGATTTTACATTTTACTTATCATTAATCGAATGTATATCTATTTAATCTGCTTTTCTTGTCTAATAAATATATATGTAAAGTACGCTTTTTGTTGAAATTTTTTAAACCTTTGTTTATTTTTTTTTCTTCATTCCGTAACTTTTCTACCTTCTTTATTTACTTTCTAAAATCCAAATACAAAACATAAAAATAAATAAACACAGAGTAAATTCCCAAATTATTCCATCATTAAAAGATACGAGGCGCGTGTAAGTTACAGACAAGCGATCCCTATTCCATGCAAGTTCGGTAAGTAGCAGAAATAATCAAACTGTTTAAACCCAATTAAAATTAAATTAAATACCCTTTATATGTTTATAATTGTACATATTTCTCCTAAACCCGCTATAATACACTCATATTTGTAGAAGAAAAACCGGGCAGTTGAATACGAATCCCAAATATTTGCTTGTTGTTACCGTTTTCTTAGAATTAGCTAAATTAACCACCGAAACCGTATAAGGTTCTACCTTGTCTCTTCAAAGCATAAACAACATCCAAAGAAGTAACAGTCTTTCTCTTGGCGTGTTCGGTGTAAGTAACAGAGTCTCTGATGACGGATTCCAAGAAGGATTTCAAGACAGCTCTGACTTCTTCGTAGATCAAACCAGAAATACGCTTGACACCACCTCTTCTAGCTAATCTTCTGATAGCTGGCTTAGTAATACCTTGGATGTTATCTCTTAGAATCTTTCTGTGACGCTTGGCACCACCTTTACCTAGACCTTTACCACCTTTACCTCTACCGGACATATTTTACTATATTATATTTGTTGCTTGTTTTTGTTTGTTGCTTTAGTACTATAGAGTACAATAATGCGACGGAAACCATCATATAGAAAAAATATCTCGGTATTTATAGGAAAAAGAATTAGACCTTTTCCACACCAATTTACCCATCAAATTGGTCTTTACCCAATGAATGGGGAAGGGGGGGGTGGCAATTTACCACCGTATTCGCGGGCATTTGCTAAAGTAAACAACTTCGGTTTTTACCACTAACCATTATGGGGAGAAGCGCTCGGAACAGTTTTACTATGTGAAGATGCGAAGTTTTCAGAACGCGGTTTCCAAATTCGGCGGGGAGATACAAAAAAGATTTTTGCTCTCGTTCTCACATTTTCGCATTGTCCCATACATTATCGTTCTCACAATTTCTCACATTTCCTTGCTCTGCACCTTTGCGATCCTGGCCGTAATATCTCTCCTTGACTTTTAGCGTGGAAGATAACGAAATGCCCGGGCGATTTTTCTTTTTGGTACCCTCCACGGCTCCTTGTTGAAATACATATATAAAAGACTGTGTATTCTTCGGGATACATCTCTTTCCTCAACATTTTATATTCTTTCTTTCTAGTTAATAAGAAAAACATCTAACATAAATATATAAACGCAAACAATGGCCAGAACAAAGCAAACAGCAAGAAAGTCCACTGGTGGTAAGGCCCCAAGAAAGCAATTAGCTTCTAAGGCTGCCAGAAAATCCGCCCCATCTACCGGTGGTGTTAAGAAGCCTCACAGATATAAGCCAGGTACTGTTGCTTTGAGAGAAATCAGAAGATTCCAAAAATCTACTGAACTGTTGATCAGAAAGTTGCCTTTCCAAAGATTGGTCAGAGAAATCGCTCAAGATTTCAAGACCGACTTGAGATTTCAATCTTCTGCCATCGGTGCCTTGCAAGAATCTGTCGAAGCCTACTTAGTCTCTTTATTTGAAGATACCAACTTGGCTGCCATTCACGCCAAGCGTGTCACTATCCAAAAGAAGGATATCAAGTTGGCTAGAAGATTAAGAGGTGAAAGATCATAGTTTGTTGATTGTCATCAGTTTTAGTAAAAAACGAACAAAAACACAATAAAATATAAATCAATATATTTAGGTTTACTGGGTTCTTTAACAGTTGTATAATAGTTATTTTTTATTACAAAAATATAGGTTTTAATAAAAAAAAATAGGGTTCTATTTGTTTTACATTTATTGATTTGTTTTTCCCGGCGATACCCTCGAATAAAGCCAGGCCTTGTAGGAGGCAAGATTTATGGCTTTCCATGTGGTTAAAGAAAAATTGCAGCAGGAAGATATTCATTCATGAGTCAGTTATATAATCGATATATAGCTACATATTAAACAACTTGAAGCCGCATACGTGGTAGGTGTCTCATTTTCAATTCAAAATATTTTAAACAGAACCGGAGATGAAGAACCACTTGTCAATAGACTTGTCAATTGAAGCATCTGCCTTTGGAGAAGCTGGTGGGATGGCATCAGAGGCAGCCTTGGAGTAGGTTGGGGTGTCAGGCAAAGTAACATTGGTCAAATCAATACCCTTGCTGTCAGAAGACTTACCAGCAATTAATTGTTTCCAGGAGTCATGTGTTTCCTTGATGATATCCAAAGCGTACTTCTTGTTCTTAGCTTCACCGGAGAAGGCAAATTGGTTTTCTGGCTTACCATCTGGGATTTTGTAAATTCTGAACCATTCGTTAGTAGCCCTCAATAGACCTGGGAAGTATTTCTCAACATCCTCAATGTCGTTCAATTTTGGGGCTAATGGATCGTTAATATCAATGGCAATAACTTTCCAATCGGTCTCACCTTCATCCAATAAAGCCATGATACCTAGAGCCTTAACTTGCTTGACTTGACCAGTGTAAGCAATAGTTTCACCAATTTCCAACACATCAATTGGATCGTTGTCACCAACTGCCTTAGTTTCTGGGTGGCTTACGTTTGGGTCTTCCCAAGTTTGTGGGAAAGCACCATAGTTGTGAATGTAACCATGGTGAGGGAAACAGTTTCTAACAAATCTCAACTTGCCCTTCTTGGTGTCTTGGATGATTGGGTTCAAAGTTTCTTCCTTGGTGATTTCTAACTTGGCGTTGGTCCAACGTGGAATTTCAACAACCATGTTGAAAATGTTGTTTTCCTTGTCAGCGTACAAGGGAATGTCGTGGAAGGCAGAAACTGGCTTACCATCCTTCTCGATATAAACTTTGTATTCCAAGGTGTTCTTGGCACCAATTTGTCTGGTAGTGTAGGTCATTAGTAAATTGCGCGGCGGGATATCCTGTTCTATAGACCTAAGGGACAACAAATCAAAATAGATGATTAAGAAAGTAAGTATTCAAAAACAAGTTGTAAATGAACTAACCTTCCTAACTTCGACGCGACCTTAAAACGTCGAAAAAAAACGAGAAAAAGTCATCATGAGACTATCGTACCTAATGACTGTGGCTTCTCCCAACAACCTTAGCGTCTGCGATGACGATATTTTGCAGGACAGTCAAATCCGTTTGAATAGTGCGCCACACAGGGATAATAATAGCACATTGGCATCTCCTTCTGTGAATGAAACACTTCTACCTGGGCTTCAAAGTCCCCCAACCTTTTAGTTACATAAAATTCGGCGGCTAAATCATGATATTATATTGATGGGTAATGTAGCGTTCAGTCAAACGGTTCCTATGTATTACTATAACGTGGGTGGGGAAGACCACATTCTTAGAGAAGAGTAATCATTTTAGCAGATTATTTTTACCTTTTTCAACTCATGAACTCATGTTCAAAGGTACAATATATTACCCTTTCTTCAAAGTATCCGAATGATTTGAACCGCACTCTGAGGGAGCCATCAAATTCTATTGAGCGACTTCGAATCGAACAATCCAATTAAATCAGCCTTTAGCGCCATATTTCTCCTTGTATCCATTGTTTACTTCTCCCTTGTATTTTGTATATGAGAATTATGGGAATAAGATAATTGTTGGGATTCCATTGTTTTCAAAGGCTGTAATATTAGGTACACAGATTATACTAGAAGTTCTTTTCGAGGATATAGGAATCCACAAAAGGAAATCGATAGTTATACATAATAATATTATTGTATCTTACTTCCTTTTATATGTTGTCACTCATTATCATGTCGTGCATTCCATTAGATTGGATGACTGTTTCTCAATCTTTGTGCCATCCTCTTACACCGCATGTGATATAATAGTAACATGAGTGCTGCGAAATAGATGATATTAGAATATCATTTCAACAAAGTTCCATATATATCCATATATATATTTCACGAGGATAATGAGTTAAAATACTATGTAAAGGTATTGTGGTTCATTTTTCTTTTATCAATTTTTATCCAAGTTTTTCTGATCTATAACATGTCCAATACACTTTTTCGAACTATAACCGCCAACAAATTTATCTTATAGACGAGGAACACTTTTATGATATCGATGTTCTACACCTACTGCCGATAACACCGTGTTTTCACTATTATAGCATATACCATTTCTGTAACCAATGTGTTGTTGTAATTCTCCGCAAGGCATATCCCAGATATTCTTATATGGCCCATTTCCACTTCGTTGAAGCCTCACATCAAAAGAGCAATCTTGAGATAATTTCAAAACCACACACATCGCTGCAGTTTCATAATATCTGTCATCACTGATGCAATAATTAAGTGCCGAAATTACATCATTATTAACAGCTGTTTTATTATTATAAACAAGACAAGCTGAATTTGATGCAAATATATATTCCCATTCAGTGCCGTTTCTTTCGAATTTATAGAAATTACTTCTTTGTAGGTAATTGTTCTGGCTTACTTTGAGCTTGTTCATGTTAAAGTAATTCACAGTTAACAACAGTTGATAAAAAATATTCTGTATACACGTCCCCACTCTGTGATAAAGCTTCCTGTTTGCTTGTAAATTAAGTGAATTTTCAAGGGCATTATCAAAGGCCTTAGTAATAATGGTAATAATATATGGATACGAAGAATTTTTCGTATAATCGCATGCATTATTACTTAACATATTTTCAGTTGAATAATTCATTGAAAGAGCGTCTGACTCACAAAATGGCGCAGATTTTGCCAAAGTATTATTAATTTGTACACTATTATGAGAGAGAGTTACCCCTTCAATACCCTTTTGCGTACTATTTTCAAGACATGCATAGCTACCCAACAGAAATGCACCTAGGATACATATCCTGAATAAGGGATATATCATTATGAGGTTAAGTGGCCTAAAAACGCAATTAATACGGATCCTTGTACTATTAAGTCTTTTCTATCTCTGAAAATTAACTTAAGAAGCGAGGCTATCTAGATTAGTGTTGATGTATATGTGTATGCTGTCCTGGTGTAGCTGTGGTTTTTATAGATTATCTCAGATTTGTGATACTCTGTAAGTGGCGGCCTCATTTTGTCTCTCCTTGAATACGAAAATTTGTGGACTAAAGATTTATTCTCATCAACAAATCAAGTAACAATCATTCGTGTTGGAATAAAAATCAAATACCGTCTATCATCTAACACCGTATATGATAATATATTGATAGTATAACTATTGGTTGATAGACGATAGTTGATTTTTATTCCAACACTAGGAAACCACAATCCAAGATGAGATAAATATAGAGGAAAATACAAGTTTGAGTTTAGATCTGAAGCTACCTTAACATTTGGATAAGCAAATTCGCTACGTGACTCTCACATCAAAAACTGCTTCTATGGCCAAGTTGGTAAGGCGCCACACTAGTAATGTGGAGATCATCGGTTCAAATCCGATTGGAAGCATTTTTTTGAATACTGAAAAATTAAGCTAATCACCAAACTCATGTAATATATATGCTTGACTATACAAATTACAGGCTTCTTCTCATATTTTTCTGCTCTACGTTAACCTACTTTAAACAGTCCAAAAGGCTTATGTTGTCCACATGAAATGCCTAAAACAGATGGCCAATACTTAATTTTTTTCCTTACTACATTTAAATCTGTATACTACCTAAATATCCTCTTTCGCTACTGTGGGAGAAGAAGAAGAATAACTCTCAGTTTATAATCTGATCTAGGCACTCTCAGATTGCGAATTAGCTTTTACAGTAAACGCCCCATCGCTCCATTTTTTGAAAGAATCTAGAAGTTCATCATTTTTATGTAACTCTGCTATCTCAGTATAACCACCTCTGGAAGTACCACCGATGATAACGTTTGGGACTGTTCTCCTACCAGTGACTTTTTCAATCTGGTCTTGTAGTTCTTTTGTGTGTTCGTGCCTATCCAATTCTACAACGTGGTAAGATGGAGAAAACGTGTACGAATTAGTCAACAAAGCTTTCAGTTTTTTGCTATATGGGCAGCCAGTCTTGCTAAATACAATCATGGGTGACTGTTGCATTATTTTGTTGTATTCTGCAGCGGCATCAAATTCAGCGTCCCCACTATTTTTATCAACTTCTTCGGCTTCCTTATCTTGTGTATTTACTGTATCATGGACAGATTGGTGAGTGCCAGGTGCATTTCCTGAATTGTCAAACGTCACCAATGAATCAGGATGGTGAGTAGTAATACTTTCGTTGACGCTAGCATTCGAATTCCTTAACACAAAAAACACAACAATGAGCAGTAAATTAGTTATTACCAAGACTCTCACGTTTCTTTTGTTTATAACAATAGCCATCTCTAATTTTCTTCAGTTGTTTTGCGTTTAATTTGAAAATTTTGCTTCTTTCCAATATATAGGTTTTTTCTTTTATTTGATTCGAGCTTTTTCACTGAGGGGATATGTACACATTGGCAAATATCCTGCCGAAAGTACTTCTTTATTTTTTTTCAAAACGCAGTCCCACTTACTGGTATGACGTAGTCACGATTCTCAAATACACCCGGGACTGCATATTTATACATCTGTAGTAAAGTCATTTTATATGGATTGTGAAGGAAAAAATTTACATAACTGGAAGATAAATAAACATAACTATGTAAGGAATAGTAATAAGAATGTAGAAAACGCCAATGGAAGTTGTCCAAACTATAGTCCGACCCGTTGCATATTATTTACCGGCAATCGCCTTATCATGAGTAGATTCTAAAAATGCTAATCTATCGGTGATGTAACCACACACTCTTTTCCATTCCGTTTTATCCTGCCCTAAAAGGTCATCGAGATATTTGAAAGGATTCTTATTAACACAAACATATTCGTTTAAAACCTTGAAATTCTCTAGTTCAATATCGTAATTTTTTACCTTTTTTAAGGCCGTATATGAACGAGCAGGTTTACCATTCGTAGTCAAAAAATTGCTTTTAGATAAATCGTATGGGTCAAACTTTGGGAAGTTTGAATGGATGAACATAACATCTACATGATTCTTGGCATTTAAGTCCTCGTTGTCGAAAAATTCTTCGGTGTATTTTTCGAGGGAATAGTTTTTGTCAAACTTGATTGCATCAGCTGATTTAGTGCCACCGTATTTGTTGCCAATGCTCTCCATAGCATTTAAGTAACGGTCATAATCCTGCACAAAGTCGTGTTGTAACATTGCTACACCATGAAACCCGTCTTCATCATGGTAGCCTTCAACGCCTGTCCTTGTTCTAACTTGGTAAAATGATAGACCATAAAAGTTTGCAGCGGCAATGAAAGTTTCCTTATCACCTTCACCAGCAGCTTTTTGAGAAAATATTGGGTAGTACCACGTTGGTCCATTGACGTTGTAGAATAAAGATAGAAGAGCCGTAGCCAAATGCTTCGTTTTGTTTATCATCAGTTGGCCGGATTCCGTAGACACGTCGGGTATTGTTCCGTCTAGGTCACTTAGCGGGACGTCACTCAAATCCTTCAAATCCTTTGTGTAAACAGCAGGTGGGGTGATATCGTCTCGAGAATTGCGAACTCTCTTTTTCTTGTCCACAGCAATACCTGCAATGTCGTAATACAATGGGTGAGTTGTACGCCTCCAGAAATCGGGCCACATGACCAAGCCCGTAGACACATATGGTTCTTCATTGAATATGTTGTCTAGGGGTTTGATGGGGAAGTTGTCAGCATCCAGTAAGAGCAGGTTTTCAAAACTAGAAGCGATAAGGGCCAATGATTTAAACTGGTATCCTTTGAAAACAAATTTTTCAATCGTCTCTCGTGGTAGAATATCTGAAACGTAAATACACTTGGAGTTATACTTAGGCAGAATCTTGTTACAAAACTCAGTTTCACCTTCATCACCAGGAGGGATCAGGACTTCCACAGGTAACGTGGTCCCCATATTCCTTAAAGTCTTAATGATCAAAAATGCCATAAGGGAGAACTTCCCGCCACCCACTGTGGCTATACCGGACCCTTTGTACGTACCCTTTGGCGAGACGAGAGTCGCTATATGCTCTACGTAGTCCTTATGGCTTTTGGTCAGACTTGCTACTTCATCCGGAGATAGTTCCAAACACTTGGACAGCTCCTTAGCAGACAACTTGTAAAGATCTTTGTAGTGGTCGGGACGGTCTCCAATGTCACCCTTTAATAAGCATGCCTCGTTATACTGCTTTGCAGTACTCCCCTTGGGCGAATCAACCATTAGAAAGTTGAAAACGTTGTTGTAGAAGCTTTTCAACTTTTCATTGCCTGCCTCATCATTGTCCCTCAATGGGGTTGAATCGTCAGCGCTGGCGGCGTCTGAGGAAGATGAATACTTATTGGAGTAACTCTGGACATATCTGTCTAAGTACTCCTTGTACTCCTTGACCGACGTATTCTCATCCATGTATTTGTTTGTAATGACGAACAGCCCGCACAATATCAAAACTATGAACGTCAGCTTGAACAGCTTTGAAAACCTTTTGGTAAGCAGCATACTGAAAATATAATTTTACTGACCTACCTACACTGATTTGTCTCGAAGTAGATATGATACCTTGAGCAGCACGAGGATATTAAAAAGTAGGGCAATTCTGCTTTTAACGTATAAGCAACACCAAGTACACGTAATTTATTTTGATGATTCTTCTATATTTTTTTTTTCTTCATTGTTATTTTTTCACTATCTTTTTCATCCCTCCGCAAAAGGACGCGATCCTTTTTTAGCACGTGAACGGTAATAACGGGTCCTGGACGATGTATTAGAGTCACCTAATCACCAAGCGAGCCAATGGCGACTCACTTGACTTGCATGTTTGCATAACCTATTTAGCGAACCCTCCAACTTCTGAGCGCACCAGCTTAACTTGTGCGCTAAGCTGCCTTGCCCGACATAGTGCCATCGCTCATTCCACCTCACACCTGATTAACTAAAAGTTTTAAAACTACGGGACTGCGAAAAAGTAGAGCTACGTTACTGCAGACCTACAATAATTGCACACATCGGCCTGATAACGAATGCTTCTAAAATTCTACTGTGCTACTATCGGCTGGTCGCGCCCGACGGGTTCGCTCAGCCGCTCTGCGCCCTCTTACTCTTCAGCCATTCTGCTGCGGCCGAAGCTATAAAAGTATGTCAATTTGGCTTTTTCCAAAATCCCCCTCTGGCTCTTTCTCTTCTCAAGACAAGCATTGAAGAGACTCACTAGTAAGCTTAAGATAGTCCTACACACAACCACCATGTCTGCTAACGATTACTACGGCGGAACCGCCGGCGAGAAGAGCCAATATTCCCGTCCCTCCAACCCGCCACCTTCATCCGCTCATCAGAACAAAACTCAGGAGCGTGGATACCCACCCCAACAACAGCAGCAGTACTACCAGCAGCAGCAGCATCCCGGATACTATAACCAACAAGGATACAATCAGCAAGGGTACAATCAGCAAGGGTACAATCAGCAGGGCTACAATCAGCAGGGATATAACCAGCAGGGATATAACCAACAAGGCCATCAACAACCAGTCTACGTCCAACAACAACCACCCCAGAGGGGTAACGAAGGTTGTCTGGCTGCATGTCTGGCTGCATTATGTATATGCTGCACCATGGATATGCTATTCTAAGAGAACCCGCAAAAGTATTCAAGAATGAAAAAAAAAAAGAATAATCTCCCCTTCTGTTCTTTGCAGTTGCCTTTCTTCCCCTCAGTGTTATTTTTTTTCACAAGGAGATAAAAAAAAAAACTTTAACATGTCACTTTAAGCATGTATGTAATACGTCTATTAATTATATGTAACTTTTATAACTATTTTCATTTCTATGTGATCCATTTGCAGTTATGCACCTTTTTTTTTTTCCGAATTGTGCTATGTATATATCACTAGTAATAATGTACCAAACTATACAAACACGTAGGATACAGTAAAAAAAATTTTAGCTGGTGAACTGTTGTAAGAAGGAGATTTCATCGGGCGTGAAATTTATTGCAGAAATTTGGGCAGAATGGTTCATCAAAAAGGTGTAGATCTCTTGCGCAAAAACATTCGCCTCTACATTGCTTGAAAGGCCCGTAACAATTTTATGAATGGTATCATTACTCATTGTGACCTCCGTGCTGGTCAAATTGATAATTTTCAGGAAACCCATGTACGCGCTACTCTTTTCCTCTACATCGTCCAATGCGTTAACGGACAAACACCATTTATTCCAGTTGGAATCATTGGCAAATGCGCCAGAACTGAAAACTTCAGGGTGTGTTAGCCCCATTTTTCCGATGGTCACAGACAAGTTCTCCATCACAGAGCTGTCTACGATTTGTGTGTTGGTGGTAAATAAATCTAGAATGATTCTAGACATATCAATGATATAAGTATTCAAATCGATACGTTCGCTTATCAAACCAAGCGCCCATATCGCATTTATCACAGTAGGAGTACCATCACTATCGTCGTTATGCATTATTTCCGTACCAATCAACTTCAAGAAATCCTCCAAATTACCAATTACCAGTTCCGAATTGAAAAAATATACAATATCTCCCAACAGGGCAAAGCAGCTTTGTCTTACTTCATGGACAGGGTCCTGCAAACATTCTAGCATGATTTTCAATATCGTTAAATCCTTCGTCCCTTGAGGGAACAATAGATCCTGCGAGTGAGCGCCAAGACCTTGTACCAATCCATCAATCAAATCTAATGAGGTGATGATGAAGTCCTTCTCAGGCACTACTATTGTCGGGTCTTGATGTGATTTGGCTTCCAATTCGACACAATGACATAGAATTCTAAAGGCTCTGTTGTACACTTCTGGTGCCATAGGCATGAATCTTTCCCCCAGTGATGATGCCACGCAGGAAAGACATTCTAAAAGTGGCCACAGCTCCTTGTCACTGTCTGACAACAAAGCCCATTTTTCAATTAAGGGCGGAAAAATTATTTGCATCGCTGTCTCGTCTAATGCACATTTTTCAGCAAACCTGCCGATGGCATCATATAATATAATTAAATTCTTTTTCTTGTAATATTTCAAACATTTATCAAAACTCGTCAATAATTGACTATAAAATAAAGTTTCAACCAATTCGGAGTCGGCGTTTTCAATAAATACTGCTACACTACTAATAGCCGCCTCTTGAACATCCTTTTTCTTGTCCATTAATGTGTTTATTATAGGTTCTAAGACTGGAATTAAAAACTCAGTATGGTCTTGTAATATCCATGGTGAAAACCTACTTAATGTCCAACATGTCATTTTCCTCACTGGTGCCCACTTATCGTTCAATTGTTCCACTAAAAATGGTATTAGTGCTGGTAAGCCATCATTAAAATACTTCATTCCACCTTCTGCCATGGCCCCCAGTGCTAATATAGTAGCTTCTCTAATAAACCACCTATCAGAACCCAAATGTTCTCTTAAAAATGGGAACGCTATATCCATCACTTGATGAGGTAAAATATTCGTCATTACATCTAGCGTTGCCGCGGAACATTTTCTCAAATTCCATTGCGTATCAACATCGCCATCTTCATCATCATCATCATCATCTTCGTTGTCATCTGCATCCTCTCCATTTCCTGCCTCTTTCTTTTTCACAATACGGGGTGCAATGGGCTTGATGTCCTCATCTTTATCCTCCAAGAATGCATCATCATCATTAGAAGCTTCCAGGAGAACGATGGATTCTTCGTTATAGACCATTTTCGATAATAATATTGGCACGATATCCTTAACATATGGTTGTAAGATATGTTCAGGAATATTTGGGCTCGTTGCAAAGGCGTGCAAAAACTCGCAGGCTTCAATAGCCACTTTTTCCTCATTTACAGTGGTGATCAAATGCAACATGAATTGTACAATACCATCTAAATGGGAAACCAGCTTATCTGGTCTGAATTCCAATAAGAAACTAAAACTAATGCAAATCTGTGCCCTAACTAGGTCGTTTTCGTCGTTTTGTGCCAACTGAAAAATAATTTCTAAGAATTTATCTAATCTCACAATAAAACTTTGTGTTTGTAGCGGGATCACTGTATTTATACATTTCACCGATTCTGAGCGAATCACAGGTGAGAAATTTGGATTCGAAATAAACCTAAAAAAACTATCCAATAAGGCTTCCATAGGCTTCGTATTTCCCGACCATTCCAATTGGAAAAATTGAGCGCTGTCTTCCATGATCTTAGATAAAGCCTTAATACTTGGCTCATTTCCATTTGAGGTTAGCTCTAGCAACTGGTAAAGCATTTGAAGACCAGTTGGATCATCTCTATGCTGCCTATAGTAAGTGGAAAATAAAGTAGTAATAACGATACCTGTCACGTTCGAAACGAGATTATTGTTCGAATTATAAAGGCCATGTATAATGTTTGATTTGACGTATCCTAAGTCGTGGCTATTGCTCTTAATTAAATTGTTTCCCCCTAGCATTGAATTTTTCAACAGCATACCGGCGGTAGCTCTATTGTTCTGAAGATCCTGTAGGGAGTAGTGTTGCTTCAATACATCATCAGATTCGCCTTCAATTAAAATATAACACAAATAATTGAGAAATTCAGGTTGCAGCTGGAAGTTCTCCATAGCTTCCATTGCGTTATTACGAATCTCTGGATTTGGTGACATACAGTTCTGTAAAAGAGTTGCTAGTTGCAACACATAGTCTTCGGCGGGCTTCCATGTCGATGCCATCTTTATTCACTTAACTACTGCTAACAATTCTGAAAACCAAAGACTGCGGAATATTCTGATATGTATTACTACTATTCGCTGCTCTTCTGCATAATTAATACTGAAAAGTTTTTCATACTTTTAAACATAACCTTTTTTTAAGCAAAACTCTATAACCCGGATCAGAAAACTACGAAAAGAGGGTAATAACATAGGTGCAGGATTTCCATCGATAACGACACCGACAATGAGCCTTGCTGCAACATCCAATTAGGACTAATAACTATCGTAGGAATTTCTACGTAATAAACTTCAACAGAGCCTAAAATTTGAAAATAAATAATCTAGAGGGGAAACTTAAAGAAATTCTATTCTTGTCAATAAAGTGGAAATGTGTCAGATGTCACAGTTTCTTTATTTGTGACACATATTTTCAACATAAATTCAGGCATTAGTGCTTTTATAAGCATAAGAAGTTGTGGCGATATGAATATTCCAGATTTTACTTACAAGCTGCATTGTATTCCTAAAATTCTTTTTTCTTTTTTTTTTTTTTTTGGAAAGGAC
>OBMA010001186.1_pt1 | contig 15921 bp, 9 predicted proteins | sample 1539141 | NCBI WGS metagenome assembly OBMA01 (sample SAMEA3991484, study PRJEB22521) | metagenome | biome: anthropogenic terrestrial biome; feature: sewage plant; material: raw primary sludge | place: Sweden | collected 2012-09-26 | reverse complement strand
TCTTCCGATCTCATTTTGAGCCAACCGTAAGGAGGTTTGGCCGTTTTGAGTTAACAAATAAAAGGGCAGCATATAAGGAAGAAAATTCTATTTCTAGAAAAGACTATCTCGCAAAACCTAATATTTTGAAGCAGTTAGAGGTCAGGGAATCTAAAAGAAAGGAGTTACAAGACAAGTTGAGTAAGGTTCTTCGGGATGAACTTAAGTTAGATATAAAAGACATCGAATTGGCAACGTCATACTTAATTCGTGTAAGGGCTTCCCTGAAGAATGGATACCCCATAGAAGATGCAAGGTTCAATAGTAGATATTATTTAAAAGAAGAAGAGCGTTTGAAGGCAAGGAGAGAAAGCTGGACGAATGAGAAATTGTCGGAGAGTCTATCCAAGATTGATGAGTGTAGTGATCTTTTGAACTCATCTACATCTTTCAATAACAAGCTAGAGCTACACAAGTATATTTCGGAACAAGAAAAACAAGCTTTGAAGGCAAAACTATTAGAGGACCTAGAAAAATCCCAACACTTAGAAACCAAAAAAGACAAGAATTATATTAAGGCGCTTTTCAAGGACGCTTGTAATTTTTTGACTTTATCTGAAGAAGTACATTTGCGTAGGAAATACTTAAAGTCGGTCTTCCCCGAAACAGATAGTACGGTTGAAACCAAAAGCGGGAAGAAGTCAATTGTGTCTAGACGTTTTGATTACACCAAAAATAAAGTTGAAGTCATTGCTAGAAGTAGGCGGGCTTTTTTGAGCAAGCTTTGATTTTCTTTCCTTACGCACAGTATGTACACATATAAAATGTTTAAGAATGCCTGTAAATATTACTATTTTGTCGCGCAAGTAGCTAAACCTTTCGTCTACACGAAACTTAAAATTTAGTGCTACATGCAAGGGAATATGTTTATACTGTACATTCTCGTCTTCCTTTCATTGATGATATGCATCGCGATTGCTTTCATTTTGTGAACAATCAATTAACTAAAATGCACAGGATGGTAAAATCTATATTTACAAAAAGGCGGATAAGCAAACACTGAAAATCATAATGTTTTTTGTCACTTCGGTCCTTCAAGCTTGGTAGTTGATAAATTGTAAACTATACATCGTTTAATGCGACACATACAGCTCCCTTGTGGTGTCCACCGTACTGTCTGACAATTTCTCTAGTTGATAAATCCCATAATCTCACGTAATGATCAGACGATGCCGTTACTAGATACGCACTGTCGGCACTAAATGCGCAATCCCAAACCCACCTTTGGTGGCCATCCAATGTCGTTTCTAGCTTAAAATCATCATCAATCGACCACACACGAGCAGTGTGATCCGCTGAACATGTTGCCAAATGTTTTACATCAGATGATAGTAGAATTCTAGTTATATATGTGGAGTGCGCTCTGAATTTTGTTACCGGTTTTAGATGGGATGCGTCAGTATGATTTGGCATTTCCCATACGTAACAATTACCTTTAGTATTTGCTGCCGCTAACATCGAACCATCACTTGCCATAGATAAAGACTGGAGAGAGGTATCGTCCTCAGGTGTCAATTGATGGGTACACTGATTTTCTCCTAAGTCCCAAATTCTTATATTACCATCTCTATCACAAGATATCAACTCGCCTTGGTTAGGATGAATTACGACTTCATTTACTGGTGCGTTATGTTTGTAATTTCTAGGAATGGACGGAGAGCGCACATCCCACACTTTAATGGTCCCATCTTCGCTAGAGGTCACCATCCATCTGTTGTCCTGTTGAAAAGAAACGGAGGTAACGTTTCCCCGATGACCCTCAAAGGATGCTACTGGATTGGGATTTGTCGTCCGAATGTCATAAAGCCGTACGTTTTGATGGCCTGCTGTTGCCAACAACTTTTTATCGTTGGTGATTTCTAAGCGATTAACCTGTGAGTCGGAATGCTGAATTGTTCTTGAACAAACCCCAGTAAGAGCCTCCCAAAATCTTATTGTGTGGTCATAGCCAGCAGATACTAAGATAACAGACATCAATCAGAACTCCTTTTTTATATGGATGACAAGACTGCCACGTTGATCGCTGCGCTAATAATATATGGTTGTCGCACTCTTCTATAACATGATCAGTAATAGCTAGTCGTTACTTTTCTGAATCTTAACGTATTGTGTTACCCTCTTTGGTTTATATGAACGTTCCAGAAACTTCTGGAAAAAGAATGGGATATCCTTTTACGGGTTTTTCAACCACTGTCAGCACAAACTCCTTGCCAAGGTAGTTCGAGATTTAATATATATTGTATAGATTTCTCGTCCCTTTACCGTATTGTTAATCCCTTTTTAAACTTATGCGCTTTCTTGTCAAAAATTCTAATTAATATTATTTAAGCTCTTACACGAATTCTTTTAACGACTTAGAATTGTATAACCATCCAGAAACTCTTCAGAGGATAAAGGATAAGTTGTTTGCATTTTAAGATTTTTTTTTTAATACATTCACATCAATATAATAGAGTATAGTATACAGAACTAATAATGGTCAAGGAGACAAAACTTTATGATTTACTTGGAGTATCTCCAAGTGCTAATGAGCAAGAACTGAAAAAGGGTTATAGAAAAGCAGCTCTAAAATATCATCCAGATAAGCCAACAGGTGACACAGAAAAGTTTAAGGAGATATCAGAGGCCTTTGAAATTTTAAATGATCCTCAAAAAAGGGAAATATATGATCAATACGGTCTCGAGGCTGCCAGATCTGGTGGTCCAAGCTTTGGTCCTGGTGGTCCTGGCGGTGCTGGAGGTGCTGGAGGCTTCCCTGGGGGTGCGGGCGGATTCTCCGGAGGACATGCGTTCAGTAATGAGGATGCTTTCAATATTTTTTCACAATTCTTTGGCGGCAGTTCCCCATTCGGTGGTGCTGATGACAGTGGCTTCAGTTTCTCTAGTTATCCATCTGGCGGCGGTGCTGGTATGGGAGGTATGCATGGTGGTATGGGAGGTATGCATGGCGGCATGGGAGGTATGCCTGGCGGCTTTAGATCAGCATCAAGCTCTCCCACGTATCCAGAGGAAGAAACAGTTCAAGTTAATTTACCAGTTAGTCTAGAAGATTTGTTTGTTGGTAAAAAGAAGTCATTTAAAATTGGAAGAAAGGGCCCACATGGGGCCTCTGAAAAGACACAAATTGACATTCAATTAAAACCGGGTTGGAAAGCTGGTACCAAAATAACATACAAGAACCAGGGTGATTACAATCCTCAAACGGGCCGTAGAAAGACTTTGCAGTTTGTCATCCAGGAAAAGAGCCATCCAAACTTTAAAAGAGACGGTGATGACCTAATTTACACTCTGCCACTATCTTTCAAGGAATCATTGTTAGGTTTTTCAAAAACTATCCAAACAATTGATGGCAGAACCTTACCTTTGTCGAGAGTACAGCCTGTCCAACCCTCACAAACTTCTACTTATCCTGGTCAAGGTATGCCAACTCCAAAGAACCCATCTCAGAGAGGTAATTTGATTGTAAAATATAAAGTGGACTATCCAATATCATTAAACGACGCTCAAAAACGTGCTATAGATGAAAATTTTTAATAGTAATCCTAAGCAAATATAATTATAAACTTAAATAAATTTATCACCACAGAAATCATATAATATACATCATTAATTTTGACTCAATAATCTTAAATTGCGCGGTGCGGTGCGCGGTAAATTAAAGTTTTTGTATGTCTGCATTACCCTGCCCTCTGGCATATAAATGATGTATGTAAGGAATGGTTGACTTGACAGAAGGTCACCGAGAGGCTACAATTTGTCAGGAACAGTCATTACGTAGGGATTTTCAAAAGTTTGACTGATGTCTACAAATATATTGCAACATGTTAAGCAATTGCTCCATAACAGAGATGTATTTAGCTTTTTTCACAACAAGACTGGAAATCTTAATTACCTAGATAACACAACTCAGAAACCGGAAGTTTTTGTAAGTCCAAATTCTACAATAGTTTCAGCCCCAACTTTGGACTCTTTTCAAGCATTGATGGAGAAAGGTAACTTCACCACTTTGCAACTAGCTAAGGTAGGAATTAGAATGTTTTTCTCCTATTCGGTAAGTAAGTATGCTGTTCTATGTTTTAGTACCGCCATTATTTTGAATAGGTTGACTGTAATGTCTTCATTGAGATCAAATTCTACAAACATTCGTTTACCTCTTTGGTCAAAAACTTTGCTCCATTTAGTAGCCACTCTTTCACTGGTTAAAGCACTTTTACAAATTCTGAGTCAATTTGGACTCATGCATGAACTGCACGTGAGTGATACAGATTTTTATGCTTTAAGTGTCTATTTATTTGTAGCTCTGTCTGACTGCATTGAAATTTTTATTTCTTCAACGACGAACGTTCCTTCATTAATATGCTCTGATTTTTCCATATGGGGTTTATCATTGAATCTTTATATCATATCCAAAATGCCCGCGGGGCAGCAGCATATTGGCGATAATGTTGAACTACTAGGAGCGGTTTTTCACAGACTAGTAATTCATTTGGTAGAATTGTTTCATATAAGAGCCTATAGATTATGTGGAGAAGTTATATTAAACGCGGGTTTTTTTACCGCATTCGTCACTAGGACCTATTTGAACGGATTAGATTTTATTAACATCTGTCTCATTCACAATTATTTCCCTGGCTTTTTCTATATTTCCACCATATTACTGGCGTCTATAGGCATTTTCCTGAAGGCTTTGTTCACCAGTAATCCGTTCCGATCATTATATTCAAGATATAAAAACTTGGAAAAATGGTGGAGATCAAATAATTACAATGGAGAAGAGGAGTTTAACGAAATAGCTCTTTCATTGTGTCTACTTTTAACGTCGAATGACTATAAAATATTTAAGAAATCAGACAACGTAAAATCCGTTGATGAAGTCGCTGCTTTCAGTAATAGTTATGTGGTTAGTGGACATTTAAACCAACTCCAGTCGACACCAGAGGATCTGTTATCTCGTAAGGAAATGACTACCGATTCCCAGTTACCAGGTTTTGCGAGGACATATTTAGGCCTTTTTGAATTAGTAAGAACCATTATTTTGACGTATTCTAGACTCCTAAAAAATCTTCTGTGGAGTAAAAATTTTGAGAGCAGTATAGATAAGAAACCGAGAGTGGGAAAGCGTAAAAAGAGGGATTTAAACAAATATGTTACAGAAAAAAACTATAAAAAGTTTTTATATAAACCGGACGTCAAAGAGCTTAATATTGAGAGTGATCTCAGAAGCCTGGAGTTATTGCTTCCTGAAGACGATTCATCAAAAGACTACTTTCCCCCCAGAAAAATCGATGAAAGTGTTTCAGATGAAGAGTTTGATAGTGATATGGAAAGTCAGTTGATTATTGATGAAGAAAAAGAATTAACACATTTATCAAGTAATGCTGTCGATTCTGATGATTTAGAGGAAATAGCCTGGAACATTTCCATGTGGTCTATTTTAAATTATGAAATGGATGTCCATAATAAGGTTAATGGACCGTTGACTAGATCACAATATGGTAAAAGAAACCCACAAGGTGTACTAGTCGATGTTGTTATTGAACGCCTTCTGTATCATACAAACTCCAGGTATATGTACAAACGTTTAAATATGAAGGACGATGACAAATTAGAGTTCAAGTTTGATTTTGCCTTTGATAGTTGCGACGAAGTGGAGGAAATGGATCTCTCCTGCCTAATCTGCAAAGTTAATAAAAGAAATATTGTAACTTGGCCCTGTAGATGCCTTGCATTATGCGATGATTGTAGGATATCTCTGGGTTATAAAGGATTTGCTACATGCGTCAGCTGTGATAGTGAGGTGAAGGGTTACAGTAAGTTGAATATAGTCTAGAATTATTTTATTAGGTATACGTATTTAAGACATCATAGGATTTTCTTTTTTTGGATATGTTCAACCTCAAGTCTGAACACTATAACCCTAGGCCAGACTTGTCTTTTCAAATGAATGGCGGATTGGTTTATAGTTTGCACATACCTTTCTTGTCTTCATTGGAGCTGAGCATCATGTTTTGAAGCCTCTTGGCAACTTCATCAATAAACTCTTCTGTGGTTACATATGATGATCTATTAGTCTTTCCAAGCATCAATGCTAAATCCTTGGTCATTTTTCCGCCCACTTGAACTGTGTCCAAAGTAGCCTTTTCTAGTAAGTTTCCAAATTTTATAACATCATCTGTATTGTCTAATTTTCCTCTTTGTATAATTGCCCTTGTCCAGGCAAATATTGAGGCTATTGAATTTGTTGATGTTTCTTCGCCTCTTTGATGTTTTCTAAAATGCCTGGTCACCGTACCATGGGCAGCCTCGCTTTCAAACGTTTTACCATCAGGTGTAATCAATATGGACGTCATTAAACCAAGAGACCCAAATCCTTGTGCCACAATGTCAGACTGGACATCGCCATCATAATTCTTCATGGCGATTATAAACCCGCCCTTTGATTTTAGCATCTGTGCTACCATATCATCAATCAAACGATGCTCGTATGTTATTTTTAAAGCCTGAAACTTTTCCTTATACTCTTTATCGAACAAATTATCGAAAATTTGTTTGAACTGATTATCATAATTTTTCAGAATAGTGTTTTTGGTTGTAAAGAATAACGGTAGTTTTCTTTTGAGAGCTAATTCGAAGGATGCCTTTGCGAACCCTTTAATGGAATCATTTGTATTAAACATTGCCATTGCGATCCCACCACTTTTAGGAAATTCATAAACTTTTAAATCGATGTTTTCTTTACCGTCATCTGAGCTAAACTGTAACCTTAATTTGCCTGCTTTTTTAATCTTGATGTCAGTAGCCCTATATTGGTCACCAAAAGCATGACGGCCTATAATTATAGGTTTCTCCCAGTGAGGGACTAGACGAGGTATTTTTGGAATAATGATGGGTTCTCTAAATACAGTTCCACCTAGGATGTTTCTGATTGTTCCATTTGGAGATTTCCACATTTCTTTAAGGTTAAATTCTTTCATTCTTGCCTCATCGGGTGTTATAGTGGCACATTTGACAGCAACCCCATATTTTAGGGTAGCATAAGCAGAATCCTTTGTAACTTGATCATTAGTCCTATCACGCTCTTGGATTGAAAGGTCATAGTATTTTAAATCCACATCTAAATATGGCAATATCAATTTTTCTTTGATAAGTTTCCAAATAACTCTTGTCTGCTCATCACCGTCCATTTCCACGATGGGATGAACAACTTTAATTTTACTCATTTTGAATTGGACAACTATCTCTAAAGTGCTGCTTGTGTTTACTGCAGGTATGTGCAGGAGTAAGCTTATAAGGGGAACACTCTTATATACGAAGATGCAAAATTGGGGTAATTAATGTAAATTTAAGAATGACAAGAAGAGTTGACTAGTACACGCAACGAAATACTAATCACATTTTACTTTTCCCCTAAAAGAGAGCTCCTGCTTTTCTCTTTACTGTCCCTTTTGGTATGTTTGGTTGATTTCTAATTAGTATACTTAGAATATCATTCGTTTTGTATTAAAGATTCGGCATTAAGCATGCTAAATCCGAGGAGGATTTTCCTTTATTTTTTGATGTTCTTTCTCTCAGACAATAAAAAAGATATACAAGAAAAATATAGTACGTACGTATATATGCATACATATGTAAGAGGCAGTTACACGGTATTAAACTTTAATATTTCGTAAGAGTCTTGCACTAATTTTCCATCAATTCAGCGACTGTCTTTTCACCAGCCAGAACTTGTTTCATGCTAGCCAAGATGTCTTTGAAGGTATCGAATTCATGGAATGGGACGTTTTGTTTTTTACAATAAGTGACCAAATCTTTACCTCTTTTGGCAAATAGCAAATCACATTCTTTTGCAGCACTTAGATCAGAAACACCGTCACCACAGTAAAAGTAAACGGGTCTTTGTTCACCTGCTTTCAAGGTAGATTCAAATTTCTTTTTATAAGCATCGATACTTCTGGATTTGTCATGTCCGAAGGGACTTTCATCCTTATAGATGATTTTCCATTGATCATGTGCATCGATTTCCACTTCATTGGAAACAATGTCAATTTTGTGAATAGACTCTTGTCCAACTAATCTGGTCAATAAAACCTTGATAATTGGTTTCATTCCGCTGGAAACAACGATGACAGGGACATCATTTTCTTGAGCCCATTCGAATGTATCCTTGAAACCAGGATCCAATCGAATTTTCTTTTCTAAGATCTTGATACACTCAGGGAAAGGGGTGTGGATGGATTCCAGCATTTCCATGAAACCTTGCCTAAAAGACTTAGTATCATCTAACACGCCTTCGAAGACCTTTAATCTTTTTTCCTTACCGAAACCTAAAGTATCGGTCAGATAATCGTTAGAATCTTCCAAAGTAACGGTACCGTCGAAATCGGTAAAAATAACAGCTTTGACCATTTCCCTTGTATATATATAAATGCTATGTCACTCCAGCTTATGTTATGTGAGCAAGTTTCAAGAATGTGTGCGTTCTGTTGAGATAAACAATAGAGGACACTGTATTTTTTTAATTTAAGATGATGAAAAATTATGCGATAATTTTCGAAAATTTCGCTCATTTTAGAAAAAGAGACTTGAACAGGGTACCATAGTAGAACGATAAAAGAATATGTCGTACAATGTGTTGGGTTGTTGATATCCAATAAAGAGTTTTTTTCAACGTGTAATGCTTAGATATTATGTGGAAAGTTACTACTGTTGTATTAACCTGTTTCGTATTTCCTAAAGAACGCTAATGTGTGATGTTTGGGTTTATTTCTTAAGTTATTTAGGCGGACTATGAAAGAGAGGAAACGGAATCTTTTGTTCCCTCGAGGTAATAAGGGGACAAAATAGCAGAGTGTGGTGAGATAGTTTACTAGATGAACGTCGTTGTGTGCTCCGGTGGGACCGCCACAAATTCATTGACTCCTTGCTTTTCTAATATTTCTATCTTAAAAGGACATGAGCTGACGTATATATTGCCAATATCAGATAATGGCGGGGCCACAAGTGAAATTCTGCGAATAGTTGGTGGCCCAGCAATTGGTGATATCAGATCTAGAATAGTGAGACTACTTCAAGATGAACAGCTTGTCGAGTTGTTTGGCCATAGGCTACCTAATGATAAGTTATTAGCTAAGAAAGAATGGAATGAAATAGTGGAAGGTTCGCATCCCATATGGAAAAATATTTCGATAGAAGTAAAGGAAATGTGTCGTTCTTTTATTATCCATATGCAAGCAGAACTCTTGAAAAAAATCAAACACTCGAATCCATTTCAGTTTGAGAGTGCATCCATTGGAAATTTTTTCTTAACTGGTGCTAGATTGTTTTTAGGTTCTCTAGACGCATCTATTGAACTAATGATGAGGATAGGAAGGTGCAGTCCTCTAGTTCATGTTATTCCATGTATAAATACCAATCACACACATCATATCTCGGCTTTGTTGACGAATGGTGAGATGATAACTGGCCAATCACAAATATCGCATCCCTCGAAATCTGTTCCTAAAGATAATAGCATAGCCCATTCAGCTAAATTTATTCATTTACTTGGCTCTTATGACGACCATTTGAAAATTCTCCTCGACGATGAGGAAGAAGAAGCGGAAGAGGAGTATGCCAATCCTATCTATATTCTTCCAGAACTGAAAAACTCCCAGTTGCATTTTGACAAGCTTGATGAATCACAGAATCTACCTGCTCCGGTACATAGGATATTGTATATAAACCCATATGGCGAAGAGATAAAACCAATGGGAAATCCAAGAGCTATTTCCAAGGTGAAAAAAGCTGACATGGTCGTTTATTCTATCGGTTCTTTAATGACAAGTTTACTCCCAATCCTTATTCTTGGTAATCTTGCTGAAGTAATTTTGGAATCTAATAATACGAAAAAAGTTTTGCTCATAAATAATAAATATGATAGAGAGGTTTTTGGTTTAGACGGTTTACACTACGTTCAAATGATCATAGATTCTATGAGTAGGGCAATAGCAGGCTATAGGCAATCTAAGGGTGTCCATTCAGAGAATGATGACTTTGAATGGCAAGATTTTATTACTGATATTGTTTACCTAAAAAATGGTGAAATTGAAATTGATGAAACGATATTCGAGAAGCATAGTATTAGATGCCACCAGATCGCGTCTTCGGATAAGATGGAAAGTGAAGAACTTGAAAAGGTTCTGAATCAAATTGGCCTTAAAAACTGATGCAACTATGTCGCTCATTAACGGTTATTATAGTGAAGACTACATAATAAAGACATAGATAATAAAAAAGAATCGCGTTTGAACCATGTTTTATTTAACCATATGGCATAGAAGAAAAGTAAAAAAGGTGAACAAAAACTCATTAAATTTCACAGAAAAAGTCTACTCTCTTATGAGTAACAGTAGTCTTTAAAGCATTGTAAGCAAAATGGCGAAAATTTCTTTTTTCTTGGGAGCCTGTCCATTGTTCTTTTGGTTAATATACAGCCTAAGCAATTTTTATAATAAAGGTCATAATCATTGCTAAACACTCCCCTTCCAGTGAGTAACATACTGCTAACTTCAGACTGATTGTAAGTTATTTTGAATGTCGACGTATTAGATGCGTTTCCATGATTCGCATTGGCATGATAAATTATAATTGGCAAAAATGAATCATGTCCAGTTCTTTTGGTAGCATTGCATCCTATAACAATGGGGTGAGTGAATGTTTTTACATTGTTCGGAAATTGGTAATGAACGTTCTCTTCATCTAATTTTTCGAATATCCTTTTTAACTTGGAGCCGTTTGGATAGTTGTCAATATCCGAACTAGAATCCAGAACAAAAATTACATCTAGTTCCCTTTCAGGAATCACCAATGTTCTGAGTGGAATATTCTCGCCGTCTTCTCCGCCGTCTACAAGGTATAAATGATTTTTGTTAGTTAGGACATTGTCTTTTTCAGGATAAAGATAAAAGGGATTGGGTTGATATACGGCATAGTCTGTCTCTAATCTCGAGGAGTCTTTCGAAATACTAAATATTTCCTCTTTACCTAGGCCAAAAATTCCCATAACCATATTCAAAGCTTTCATTGCTTCTCTGGAGGACTGAGAAGCCAAATTCCAGATGAAGATGAGCACATTGTTGAATATTGAAGAAGACGTCGCAGTAATAAAACCTAGATCATCAAAGTTATTAATACACTTCTCGGCCTTTCCAGAAACAATTTTTGAGCCCAAATAGGGCAACTTGACGAAAAGTCTGAGGATATTTTCCCAAGATCCAAATTCAAAGGGCGTAAATTCAAATATAACGTTTGAAAGAAGTCCATTTTTGCAATTTGCAACGAATATTGGGATCGGCACACTGCATTCCTTAAATTTTTTAGACGAGTTTACAAGCTTCGAAAACGAAAAGGAATGGTTGGGATCGTCATCGAAATTTTTTTTTAGTCTTTGAACGATTGCTTTACCCCAATAATCGGTGAACGATATTTGGAAACCCTCCATTTTTTTAGGCTTAATTTTCAAATGCAAACTTTTGTAAAAGTCTAGCACTGTTTTAAAGGTTTCAATCTTCGCATCAGTTCCAGTGAAAGTGTTGTTAGGAAAGAATATTTTTTTTAGTCTTGCTAATGGATTCAAGTTTCTCTTCGTTATCATATAGTCTTCTGGGATTTCTTCTATGGAATTCATGATCTCCTCTATTTGTTCATAAAAATTTGAAGAGCTTGTAATCAGAGAACCCTCCTGACGCTTCTTCATCTTCAAATCATTATCATTATACTCCTTTTTTGCATTGGTAACAATTTCTTCTTCGGAAATATCGAATTCCGGTATGCCTAATAAAAGATCCTCTTCAAGGTCCCACTCTTGTAGCAGGGATTTTACTTCAAAATTTTGAACTACCAAATCCATCAAGATCCAACTTCCACCTGATAATCCAGCAATATAATCCGAATATTCAAAAAGGCCATAATCGTTCATTTGGGAAATAAATCCGGTACCTACTAACATGGATCTGTACCCGCCGCCAGATATAGCAATCCCAATTTTTGGAGGATCTTTCAACACGCGTTTATAAAACTTCGAACTAAACTTTGCCTCTGTCAAGGATTTTAAAAACTGAATCAGTTTATTCTTCGTTTTAATTTTTTTTTTCTTCAGATACAAGGTTTCTTCTGGACAGAGTTCATGCTAATAAACAAAGGAATACGAAGTTTTGGTATATTCGGTTAGTTTTGGCCCATATTTGTTAAAGTGGCAAAGAGTTTAACTTACTTTGGCCTCCCTAATAAGTGGAGAGCTAGGACATTGTACCTGAAATGGTGCTGTTGCTAGTACTACTGTCAATAACACAGAAAAGACAAAGAGGAGTTTTTGCATTATTTTGGGATATTTATGTCTTTACTTAGGTTTTTTACTTGTATACTTTCTCTGAGTGCATTTACTTAAATATGGTTGTATAGCCGCTGAAGTATGTTTTTTTTTACCTTTCCTTGTGAAAATCAGTAATAGAAAATAAACATAAAAAAAATAAAAATATAAAAAAAGAATAAGGATGTTAACTTCAAAAATATATAAGTTACTCACTGAAAGAGATGTACTCGACTTCAAATTAAAAATCTTCATCAGAAGAAACGTATTCATCACCCATCTCTTTTTTCTTCTTCATTCTCTCCTTCTTTTTCTTTCTCAATTCTGCAGAAGAGAGTTTGCTTTTTTTCTTCCCACTATTAATCTTGTTACCCATAGCATCAAATTTATCACCCTCTTCTTCTTTTTTCTCAATTCTTGGGCCAGCACCTTGTCCTGCAACCCAATTATGGCCAGAGGGTGTCATTTTCCCATCCTTAACCGCCCAAACTTCGTCAGTCAGATTCTTAGTAAATTCTGCCGAATGCGTAATAATAATGACACCACCTTCAAAAGCTTTTAATGCTTTTGAAAGAGCACCCAATGAATCTCTGTCCAAGTAATTCGTAGGTTCATCTAAAACAATCAAATGGGGTCTTTGCCACGTGCAGGCAGCGAGTACCAATTTAACCTTTTGCCCACCCGATAAACCTCTAATTCTTGAATGTGAGACTAATTCTGAATCCAACCCCAACATGGCGCAATGTAATTCAATCTCTTTTCTTGTTAAAGCCCTGAATTGACCAGAAGCCAAAGCTTCCTTCATATCAATTTCAGCAACCATTTTAGAATGGGATTCAATCAATTCGCCCCTTGGTAGCCAAGCATTGTCGACAGACATCATTGGAACCCATCTTTCAGATTTCATACCAATGTTCTCACCTAACAAAAACGAACATTCGTACTCATACGTGTTTTTAAATTTCCTTCTTGAATGGATTCCTGCAACCCTTCTTGGGGTCCCTTCAATTTTAAATATTTTATTCATGGCCTCTGCGTCATTTTCATTTATTTGCCTATTTGCTCTATCCATTGTTTCCCTATCCTCACCAGTTTGGAACCTCCATTGAATGTATTCGGATGGAGTTTTGTCTAAGTGCGATTCAATGTGTGCAAAAGCGTGCTGCTTAATATACGCTATACGACAATTCTCGTGTGTATATACTTCACCGCTGGTTGGTAACAGTTCACCAGTAAGAACATTAATTAAAGTGGACTTACCAGCCCCATTAGGTCCGATAACTGCAATCCTTGAGGATAGAGAACACTGGAAAGTAACATCTGAGACTTGTGGTTTAGTTGTCCCTGGATATTGAAAAGTCATATTACTTACTTTAACAATTGCCTTTTGCTTCGTTTTGACACCTTCTAGATAACCAGGAGTTGGGAATTGAAATTCAAGGTCAGAGGCACCTAATTCATAGTATGATTGTGCCGTAGGACATTTTTGAACAAATTCTGATAAATTACCCTTGTACTTTCTTAATTTAAGACCCTCATAATGTATGATGTATTGACAAACCTTATCCAGAAAACCAGAATCATGAGAGACAATCACCGATGTAATTCCGCAAGTATTCAAATAATTTACCAGCCACTCCACATTAACAGTGTCTAGATGATTTGTTGGTTCATCCAATAGTAGAATGTCAGCGTCCTTCAGAACAGCCCTCGCCAAAGCTAATTTCATTTTCCAACCTCCAGATAGGGATGCAATTGGCATTTCTATCATTTCATCGCTGAACCCAAACTCCTTTAATTTCGAGGTAATAACATCCTTAGTTCCTACATTGCCGGAATATACAAAATCTAAAACGGACATGTCCGAATGTGTATTATCGATATCGTGTTCCACATAAACAGTGCGACATTCATCCTGAGTGGGGAACCCGTCAACTTGGCCATTAGCAATGGATCGCATTAGAGTGGATTTTCCGGCACCATTAGGACCACATAGACCATATCTCCTACCTCGCTTCAACCTCAATTGAGTCTTGTTTAGTAATATTTTGGCACCATATGCCAAGGAAAATTCACAATTACACAAATCTTCACCCTCATCCTCTTCGTCTTGGAAATTCGGTCCAACTGGAATATTATCTACTGCCCTTTTCCTGAAATCGTCTAGTATTTCCTTTGCAGTTTTCTCATGTAAAAATATAGTCATATAAGGTGTAACATGTGTAAACCACGTTTGCTGATCAATGATCCTTTCATCAATTAGATTTGCGGCAATCGCGGCTATGTACTCAACCACAATGGTGAACCTTGGGGCCACTTTTTCAGGTTCCAGTAATTCCTTGATGACGCCCAGTGTTGTGGAAACATCACCAGCATGCGATATTTCTGGTAACACATCATCTTCCCCGACATTACCCACACGTCTCAGGGTTTTTAAAGCTTTTAATGTAACTTCACGCGCTTCAGGATCAGCAATAGTAGCAAAATTGTTCTTTAGCCCTGGTAGTAGTTTACCTAAGAATGGAGCAACAACTTGCGGGTCTTCAACCAATTTACACATATTATCGATAATAACCGCAGCTTTACGTTTTATAGAGGTTTCTCTCTCGGCTAAACCTCTGCTCAATAAAGGAACCATAATAGACAAAGTCCCTGGAGTTACTTCGGCTACAAAAGTAGTTGCACCCAAGAGATGAACGGTTTCAGGCACCTCATTTGGATTTGCAATACATTCGATTAATTTTGGAATAAATCTCTCAATATCCTTATTATCAACAGTTTCAGTTGCCTTTGTGATGGTTGTCGTTGCCGCCTCCTTAACTTCTTTCTTAGTGTCCCACATGGATTCCGAAAGAACGGGAATTAGTTCCGGCATTCTTAAGGCAATCTGTTCTTTAGCGGCATCTACCAATACAGAGATTACTTCGAGAACAGCAACCTTCTCTTTCCACTTGTTGCTAGTTTCCAGCGAATGAATCAAATGAGGTAAGAGTGCTTTAACGGCAACCGGGTTAACAGCACTAGCGATGGCTTTGAGGGCCTTTGTTGCCGCAAGTTGAACATCATTATCTTTACTACCAGCTTTACTGCATACAGAAGGGACCGTCGCAACTATGTACGGTTCAACAGAAGGTGATAGATTAGTTTCATTTGCTATGTAAGCCACCGCACCCAGCGTGTTGAGCGCCTTTTGTTTACTCTGGATAGCTTTTTGAAATTCATCAAAAAAAACTTCGGGAACGTCATGCTCGATGATATTCCCGTTTAAAAATGAGGAAAGCTCCGAAGAAATACCCTCTCTTGTTTCCGAAGTAGCAGTTTCCAACTTTCGGAAAAGCTCTTCTAGAACGGTGATTGATTGTTGTGAATCTGACATTTTGTGATTCCTTTTTTTTATTTATTTTTGGTTTAAAAGGCTCTTTTTTTGCACCACACTATCTACCCTTCTCTATTAGATTGAAAAGAAGAAGGAATTTCTGGCGCAAAAGTAACTGGAGAGGAGGACAAAAGATATATATATATATATATTTAAATGG
>OBMA010001184.1_pt1 | contig 15934 bp, 12 predicted proteins | sample 1539141 | NCBI WGS metagenome assembly OBMA01 (sample SAMEA3991484, study PRJEB22521) | metagenome | biome: anthropogenic terrestrial biome; feature: sewage plant; material: raw primary sludge | place: Sweden | collected 2012-09-26 | reverse complement strand
TCATAATCATGATGTCTCTATATGACTCAAGTGTTCTATATGCAGCTGCATCAGTGACTTTCATCTTCTTAAACATATCAGATATATTTGACATCTCTTGCCTAGCATCATCTATATATTCTTTCTTTTGATCATCAGTGAGTGTTTTGTCGTTATTTATTCTACTTATTCTTAGATTTAACTCCTTATCAAATATTGATTGAATTATATTTACTTGTTTTCCATCTTTATCTTTCATTGAAAGTAATTCAGATGGTTCTTTAAGGTCTTTCATTATTACAACCTTCTCATACTTTCTACCAATATTTTCTATTTCACCTTTGCCATTAATATATTTAGCAAATATATCCATCTTGCTATATGGAGATTGGTAACCTTTAACACGTTTTGAGAAGTTCATACAACCACCATAATAAGCTAAATCAGTACAGAATATATTAGCCATCTGTGTTCTTGCAAAATCAGAATTAATAATGAATGTACCAAGTCCTAATGATGATTTTTGAATCACATAATTTCTATCTGCATCAAATGTTTGAACATTTAATACATTTCCCAATTTAGAATTTATTGCATTAACAAGTCTTAATACTTTTTCGTGTTTTATAAGAGATCCTCTACTTCTGTCCTTACCATATCTCATTAAATTAAGTAAATCGCTATATTCTTTTATTGTTGAACCATCTTTGTTCTTTAATAGATTTTTATATTTATCATCATTAATTAAGTCTAATAACACTTTTTCTGCAGCATCAAAATCTTTTACATTACCAATCATCTTTTCGTCTGAACCAATGAATTCATATCTATCTTTTTCATCTTTGTCAAACATGCCTATATTGATAAATTCATCATATGCATTATCTAATTTATCTATTAAATATTGGTTAATATAAAAATCTAGTCTATCATTAAAATTGTCTACTGCATTTGTGTATTCTTCTGTGGATTTTGTTCCTTGTGATATTAGCTTATATAAATCCATTATATCATCTTCTGTTTTATATCCAATAGAACCATCTGATCTTGTATATTTATCACCTCTTAGACCAGCTAGCATACAAAAATGTTTTCCTTCTTCTTTATATGTATCTGGTAATTTTTCAGCATCAACTTTACTTAGTGTTCTTACTTTTACCATTCTATCTATTTCCTGCATAGCAACTCTCTTAAATTTTGCTATACATTCTTTATTTGGTAGTCCAGTTTTATCTATTGCCTTAAATCTAAGCCCAGTAATATATATCTCAGTTCCAAGGTCTGACAATGTAAAGAATGGATATGTAGCATATTGGTCTCCATTATCACTCAATTGACTCATATTATTAAATGCCTTCATAAGCACTTTCATGTGATATGGCTTACTAAACTTGCTATATTCAGTTTCATCAGCTTTTACCAATACAAATGATCTCAATCTCTTTTGAAATGCATATACTCTAGCTAACCTCTGCTCATTAGTTTCTGTAGTGCCATTGAAATTAGCAGGTTGATTTTCTGCATCAAGCATCTCAAGCCATTCAACTTTCCATGTTCCTTTCATAGCACCAGTTTCTTCATCATATTTTACTACACCATTTGCATCTCTTTCTGGTGTAAAGAACCACTCATACTGTCTAAACATGTCATTCATCTCTCTGTTATATTCTCTAACAGCTTCTTTTGATTGGTCACCATTAAATGAATATTTACCCATAGAGTTTGTAAGAACCTTTAATACCTCATCAATATTGGTTTCCATATTATGAGCATAATAACTCTTTCCATCAATATTCAATGATGAAAGCAACGCAGTATTATTATTTATTTTTGATATTACAGATGCTATTGTTCTATAGTAATTACCAAATGTACTTATTAAGTCCTTATTGACTATCTCACCAGTATTATAATCACTAAATGAGTCTATCTTTTTCTCTGAATCTGATTGTGCACAAGTTTCTGCAATTCCAGCTATTGAAGAAAATACATCCTCTGCTTGAGCTTTCCATGATCTTTTGCTAGATCCTTTTGTGTATGACAATCCATAATGACCAACAATACGCTTTAATACATCTGTGTTTGTATTGATTGCAACTGCACCAAGACATTTTCTCTCATACTCAAGTATATTATCAAGTATGTTTATTTTCTCTCCATCCTTATTAGTTACTATAAAGTCTGCATATTCATCATTATCATTATTGATATCATCTCTTATGGCACTGAAAATATTTATTATTTGTAAATCACTACTTGTAAGTGGTTTTTCAACCTCCAGCTTTTCGTTGGTTCCATTTCTTTTCTTATTTCTCTCTTTTATCTCTTCATTATCAGATTGTCTTTGAATCAAGTTGTATACATCACCAGAAAGAATGGCTGCATATATTTTTGATGTTGCCATTCCAGGATTATCTTTTTGCTTAAGCTTTTCTGCAACAAGATCCTTTATTCTTAATAATGTATATGCAAGGTTTTGGAGTTTCTTAGCATTTTCATGATTCAATATAAGTTCTTGGTTTGCATCATATTCATATATTGAATATTCTGGTGATAATATTTCTCTATTCTCATATACATGTCTCCATTTGTCAATAAGGTTATATATGCCCTGTGGATGATTTCTTTCTACAAATCTATCCTTGTTACTATTTATTGTATTTAGTGTTCCTTTTGAATGGAATGTCCAAAATGTATTATATGATTTTGCAAATGTGCAATAGAAAGCAGTCTTTATATCTGGCTTCTTCTCAAACATATCAAGCAACTGATTTATCCATGGATAAACTTCTTTATTGTAATTAAGAATTGCTATCATATCATTTGAACTATGCATTGGAACCATCATTTCCATCAGGAGGTTATAAGCAAAAGCATAGTCAATGTTTTTTACATATTTAAACACATTTGAGTTTTTTGGCTTAACATTTCCATTACCATCAAAATCCACATCAATAATATTGGACAATATATATCTAACTTCTTTTGACATTGATAATCTTGGGTCATTTGTAAAATTATCTCCAAAACCATCATTGTTATTTTGAACAGCCTTTACTGTTTCATCATCACCTTCTTTTGTGTTATCATTATCTGTTTCACCTTCAGAATCTTCAGTTTCAGCTTCAGCTTCTTTTTCATGATTCATTTCATCTTCATCAATATCTTCTTTATTATTATCTTTTTCTGCTTGAAAGTTTGTTTTTATTGACAAGTCATTACCAATTTCACGCATAGATAATCTTATTATAACATTAAGATTATCTTTTATCTTTTGTATTGATTCATCAATCATTTGTTTGTTATATGCTGACTTTTGATCAGATAAATGTTTTTTTGTATTTGCTAGAAAAAAGTCTTTGTATTTCCTTTCAATATCAGACATATCTTCATAATCAACAAATCTTCCATTTTTATCAAACAAACCATCAGCTAACTCATGACTTGATATTTTTTTATTTTTGCCATTAATTAAATTGCTTATATCTGTTGAATTAGCTCTATTTCTATTTATAATTGCAAATATTTCCTCTATATTATTATTTTGAAATATATCTGTAACTGCCTTTCTTATTTCTGTTTTTACCTTATTATCCTTAAAGGCATTCATTGCAGACCTATTGTCTCTTTTTGCAATATAATACAATAAATGTTTTATAATCAGTTTCTGTAATCCAACTAACTCTTCTCTTTGTTGTACTGTTGTACTTAGATTGAACTCTTCTATTGCATTTGTCTCAACAGTCTCATTCATTTCTTTGTCATTTCCATAGAAATCTTCATACATATCTTTTGTCAATTCCTTTGCTACAAGGAATGAATTATCACTCCATGCTTTTGGAAACAAGATATTTGATGGCATATTTGCAAACTTACCTAGAACAGAATTAAATAATGATATTATTTTATTTGGTGTAACTACTGTTCCATCTATTAAATCTTCATTTGCAGTGTTTGAATTTATTGCAAATATAGTATTTGGGTTTTCTATTGCCTTCTTAATAAAGTCTATTATTTTCTCTTTTAGTTCATCATCAGATAATGAGAACATTGATGCATGTGTGTCTGCATATTTATCAATTGCTGTCTTTATATTGTTTTTCATAAGTGCTGTGAATCTATTATTTTCATCAGCACTCATCATCCACATATAATGTTTTATATGTTTGCCAGTCTTTGCTTTTGAAAACAAAGATTCAAGCATTTCTTGTGCAACTCTATTGAAATCATCTTCATATTTTGCATCTTTTATACTATTGTTTTTATAGTCAGCTTCAATTAATTCTTTGAATTTTCTTTCATTTCCAGCCTGATTTAATGTACTTAATCCATCTAGATTATTATTAAAAAACTCTCCATATTTATTCTTTAATGTCTTTTTTGTATCAGTATCAAGATTTTCATCATGGTCTATTTCATTAATTTTATCTTGACAATAGAATGCAAACATTAATTTATATATATCTTGAACTGGATGTACTTGTTTCCATGCTACTCTAATGTTATCGTTGGATTCATTAAGAGCATCAAATGTTCCTTCAAATGAAATACCAGCTAATCCTTTTGCTTTTTCAGCAACATTGTTATTAGCTAAGCCTATAATATCTTTTGATAAATCTTCTTTACTTCCAAACGAAACATGCTTAACATTATATTCACTGCCATAATTAAAATCAGCCTGTTCAGCAGCAAACATTACTTTACAAAAACCATATTGTCTTCTATCATACTCATTTGATATTTGCTCATCTGTAACATCGCTAATACTCTGTGTATTTTGATTATGACTACATAATGATGTTATTATACTGTTAAACATAGCAAGATTAAAACTCACTCTGTTAAACAGATTTTCATTTTTCATGAAGTTTTCATATCTATTTTTTACCTCTTTTGTTATTATTGAACAAAGAACTGCCATAATATGTATATTTTAAATTTATTACTGCACAAAATTAACAAATAAATATGACAGTCGCCGTGAAAAAAGGGGGTAATATGCAAAATGCACATTAACCCCCTACATTAATACTTTAAATAATCAAATAAAACCTAATTATAAATAACAATTAAAATGGCTATAAAAACACAAAACATTTATCACTACAAATATACGATATTATTCTTTAGTTATCTAATTTATCCTTATATATTGCATTATAAATATCCAATGCTAAATCTTGAGCATCTGGATGTGGTCTACCAGTAGTGCCATCCATCCTTAGATCAAATATATGTCTCCATTCTGTCATATCTGCTGTGTAGACACATTCTGTCTTTAAACCAAGTGGTAATACATTTCTTGCTATTTCTGGCTTTAAACCCATCTCTATTAGCTTACAGTATGTTTTCTCACAGAATGTATAAGCATCATCAATAAGTAAGTTTTGATCTGATGTTGTATTGTAAACACTCTTCATAAACTCAATATCTGCAAATTTGTCAGTATTGCTTAAATTGCAATACCTTGTACTCCTTTCACAGATAACCATATTTGCTGCATGTCTATTAAACTCAGCAGATATACCTCTTGATGTTTCTACAAGCACTGATACTCTTGGTGATATAATCTCATCATCAGGTAATAGTGGATTTATATGATTCATCACATAGTCTTCAGTAACACAATTCTTTTTATATATGTCCATTAAATTATGTTCAACAATAAATCTTAGATTTGTTGCCATAAATACATGGTCAGAATGATAAGAAATGTTACTTTTTCCATGTAATGAAATTGCATCTAATTTATCTGAGAACTCAATTATATTTGCATATTTTCTTGCATCAGAGTCTCCAAGAAGCTGCATTAACTTTTCACATTCATATCTATTATCAGTATATGAAACATCAACATAACAAGTTACATGTCCAAGTGGAGAAAGATGACCCTTCTTTATAAGAACATTATTGACAAAGTCTTTTGCTTCATCAGCATGTTCATAAGTTTTTCTTGATGCATAGCATATACCAGCACATCCTGCTGCATGTTTATATGCATTATCAACTATCTCTTCATTTGTTTTGCCAAACTCCTGTTTAAGGAGTCTAGCTGATTGATTTGTCAATTCCATTAATTTCCTAATTTAAATTGTTTAAACTCTTCTTTATGCTTATCAAATATATCATTAAACATCTTGTCACAATCAACTGTATTTGATGAATATTTGTCAGCAGCTTTAATAAGTTCATTCTTATCTTCTGAATCAAGTATTGTTTTCATTATTATATTATATCCTCTTATATAGTGCAGATAAGTGTATTTGAATAACATCAAATACATATTATTTGCATTACATGGCACAATAATGTTTTTGTCATCTAGACTATCTTGATCCATTCTTTTTGTTTTCAAAGCTAAATAATATATAAATCCATCATAACAAAAATATGTGGATTTGTTTATGAATCTCCAAAAATCAGCTATAAGGTCATTTTTCATTGTTGCATCATGTCTTTTTGAGCAACTGAAATACAAATTATTATACACAGTATAAACTGTTTTATTTGCTTTGTCCTTATAATACAATGGTGATTTTTGAATCTTTGCAATCTTTATTTGAGTTGTCATTATATGTGGATAACACTTTAAATAACCTACAAAGAAATTAACGTCTTTCTTTGACATTGTTTTTGCAGATATACCAAAGTGTTCATATGTATAAAAGTTACAACCAGCAATATTACCACACACACGATTATCACCATAACTCTTTATTATGTTGTCAATTCCAATATGTGGTAAGTTTGCTGCTGGTGGATTATCAGTATCTCTTGGTCTACTATTAAATAGATAGTCCTCAACATAAATTATATCATATGTTCTATTTACTACAACTCTATTCTTAAATAAAAGTAGTACTAGCTGATATAAATGTGCACCAATAATATACTTATCTTCTATATATGGTTTTAATACCTTTACATCAATGCAACTCAAATCAAATACAACAATAGTTTCATCACTATTGTTTCCAAGAAATAAAACATCATCAACATATAATGCTGTAACCATAACAAACCTATCAATGATTCTTAATGCAGAATCAAGTTCTATTGTTTCAAATGTTGCATATGGTTCATCAAGATATTTGTAATGTTTTTCTGTTTTTACTATGTAAATCATAATATAAAATCATAATATAAATTATCTACAATCAACTTTTGTTTATGTTGATACTTTCTTTCTCCACCTGGCAATAGGTGGACTGTTTATTTTTATTTCTTTACTCATAATATTATTTTTTAAAGTAAGCCATGCTTTTTGCAAAATCAATTACATAACCATTATCAGAGAGAAAGTCTGCTCCTAAAATTCCATCCAAATGTATTTTACCATCAGTACATTTTTCTATTTCACTCTTCATGTATTTCAAGTCAAATAGAACAAACTTATGGTGAAACAAGTTTGAATTAAAATTAAATTCAAGCATACAGCAGCTCTCATTAGTATATTCATCATCTTCAGCTGAAGTTATACCCATTATAGGGTTTGTTGTACCAGCTGGAGATATAATGAATTTCTCTGCTGATTGTTTATCTAAGAAAGAACAATCAGCTCCAGTATCTAGCAAAAATGTTATTACTTGACCATTGCTATGCATCTTTATTATTGGTAGCTTTGATAATTCCATTGAATCATAAAAATCCATGTCAGTATCATCTTCTATGTTGTCTACAAAATAAATGAATGCCAGATAGCAAAAGTATGCAACAACAAGAGCCAATACAGCTATTAATATTGCTTCTGTTATCACATCTATCATTTTACACCAGTTGAACCAAAACCACCTCTATCATTTGTTTTATCCCATTTGTCTTTATCAACATTAACAATCTTTACTCCACTTGATAAAAGCCATTTGAGCTTTTGCCATAGTGTAGCTTTCTGTGATAATTGTATTCTGAATTGACAAATCCTATCACCTTTATTAATAACAATCTGTGACTCTGGATTACATCTTATAATTGGACACATCCATTCATCATGAATACCACAATAAGAATTATCAATAACACCAATGGAATTAGCCATCATTATATTGAACTTCTTAGGTGATGATGATCTTAGTGCTACAATAGCCTCAAACCCATCAGGGAGCTTCATTACAACACCTAATCTTACTTTATATAAGTTTACACCTTTCTGAGATTTAATGTCCTCAGCAGCCCTTAAATCAATCCAATCACCTTTTGGATATGTTTCTAGAAATTGATCTGTATTTACTTTTATCTTTAGTTTCATTATTTTAATGTTTTAATAATTTCATTATTCTCATTAAGTATATGGTATTCTCTTTCAACAAAGTCACTCCAATCAAGTAGTATATGACCTTTTATAAACTCATCACTTACTTTCTTTAGTGCTTCATCATCAGATTCAGCATTTACTTTATGAAATACACGTTGATAAGTCTCTTGGACTTCAACTCTATAATTTTTACTCATCTTCTTCAAATTTTATGTTATCAATTGCATTCTTGAATATCTGAAATGAAAGTCCAATGTTATTATTATAAACATCATCAGGTTTCATTCCACCCAAACTCCATACTATATCAGATACAAGTTCTCTTAGCTTTAATACAAGCTCATCTTCTTCTATCTGATAATCAATAGAGCCACCAAGTATCTCATTGAATTGTTTACAATACTTCTTATCAAGTACTAATATATAACCCAACATTTGATAAACCATATAACATTTTGACAAGATTTTATTCTCAATCCTTGTGAAGTTATATTTGTTAAGAACCATTGAGTATTGTATCTCAAACATTGATAAGTCATCATTGAGTCTATCATACAGATTCTTTGAGTTAGTTGATACACATTCATACATCTTATCACCCATTTCATCAAGATTGTTCTTTCTGTATAATGAGTATAGATCTATCAGCTTTCTATATGAATGTTTTGTATCATCACTCTTTAGTTGTCTTAATAAACTTAATATATGACTTACAGTAATGAATGCACAGTTTAAAGTGAATATTGGTATGTAGACTGATTTCAATCTAAGTTCCAATGGAATTTCTTTCTTTAAAATCTCATTCATTCTTTCTGGAGATACTTGATGTTTGTATATATCACCAAGAGCACTCTTACCTTTTATTTCTATTGACATGTTGAATTGATAAATTCAATTATTGAATTAGGTTCATTAAGTTTGATGTCATTAGGAACTGAATGTGCTTTAGTTAAATAATTATGCAATTCTGTTCCTATATCAAATGGATCTTTTAGCATTATAAAAGAGTCATCAAATCTTCTTATCCTAATACACCCATAGCTTTGAGTATAATCAAAATTCCACACAAGAGGAGTAATGGTCTTACGATTGACAACAATAAACAAATAATCAAGGAGAGTAAAATCTTTAAAGTACGCATCATTCTTTATATTTCTTTCAATAATTCTCCAATACAATCTAGCTTGTATTTGATAATTCCATTGCACAAATGACTTTGGAAAATCCCATTCTTCATGAGATGATGTTTTTAAATCAATAGGTAAGATAGTCTTATTTTCATGATTTACAATTAATAAGTCAGGCATACATCTATAATCTATATCATTAAATGTAGCCTTGAATTTTAATTGATAAACTTTCTCAATATTGGTATCAAAAGCATCATTATTAAAATAGAATTTAGTAGCAACAGATGTTTTGAGTGCATCACAGCATTTTGTTACATCAGTATATGTATTACTGTCAATGACTGTTCTTCCATTTGCATCAGCAAGACTTCTATAATAGTCAGATGCTTTCTCTTTAAACACCCTAGCTCTAGTTTCTTTCTTCCAATTTAATTGATAACCATTATCAGTTAAAAAGTCAGCAAGTTTATCATCAGGAACATTGTTTAAAGTTTTATATTCATCTTTGTCTTGTGGATAAAAGAAGTCAAATACCAGTTTTGCATATTGACATATTTGGTCTGAAGCATCAAATTTAGCTACCATGAACTTTGCTTTGAATGCATCCATTCCATCTGTTATAATAGTATCAACAGCACTACCAAAAGTCAATGATGGAGATTCTATCTTATCAAATAATGTAGAAAGTTTACTAAAACCTTCTCTATTAAACCTTGCAAGTGTTGAATAGCTTAAAGCATTATCAGCTCTATACACTTCTTCACTTACATTCCATGCTATGTCTTTTATAGACTTTTTAGCACTTTCATTATCAGTCTTTTCTATCATTTTTTAATTTATTTATTTCATCAATGGCTTCAAGTAACTGTCTTTTACTGAATATCTCAAAATACTTATACAATGGTTCTCCACTAACACTATTAATGTTATTCATTGTACCAAGTAAATCAATAAACAGTTTCTTCTTAATAGGAAATACATCATTCTCATAACCTTTGACTTCTATTATGATAACATAGTTATCTACTTTAAAAATAAAATCAGGGGTATATGTAATATCCCTGATTTTAGAATTATCAGCTTTTAGATGCCCATCAGATCCTTTGGTATAGTAGATGTCGTTTATCTTACTACCTTTCCATAATACAAATCTTTGTGATTCATATTGTGGTGAAAACCCATGTTCAACTAAAGTTTTATATACAGAAGCCTCAAGTTTTGATTTGAATGATATATTACCTATTGCAGAGTTAGTTGCATTAAGGATCTTTTTATTCATTCAATGAATAATCATTTTACAATACCTCTTGCACTAAATGATGAATCAACAAGTCTTCTAATTATTGGTTCAAGCATCTTAACACAGAATGCAGCATCAGCATATGATTTAAATACTGTTATATGCTTTGGCATATCATGTACCAGCAATATCTTGTAATCAACTGTTGATATGACAAATGGATCAATAATATCAATACAATCACCATTGTTATCATCAAAGTCACAATCATCTTTAGTACTATCAATAATCTCTTTTACAAGAGATACACATAGTGCAATTGCTGCAACCTTTGATTTATTAGCCAACTTTGAAAGAAGAAGCTCAAACATATGAGGTGCATTGTCACCACCCATCATTTGGTTTGCCAATCCAGCAATAGTCATTTTGTATCTTGTATCTTCACTTTTATCTTCATCAATACAATTACAAACTTTTGACATTATATACTTCTTTTTCTCATTGTAATCCATCTTTTTGAAGTCATTAATTTCAACTTCTCTTTCAATAGACTTCATTCTTGCTTCTTCTTCATCCATCAACTCTTTATGGAGTTCTTCTTTTGATTTACTCTCTACTTCATTGAATACATCAAACATCTTATCAATATCAAAATCATTTCCAGCTTTCTTAATTTTGTTGATGTCATCTTCATTGTAGTCATTTTTATCCAATGTAAAACAACAACCCTCAACAATACCTTTCTCCACTAGCTTCATGATATTCTCTTTGTTAAGAGTAATCTTCATCTTCTTACCATTTATATTAAGAATACCAGTTGAACCAGCTTCAGCCACTTTACCATTACTGAAAAATACTTTACCTTTCATTTTCTTTTTTTATTTATTAATTTACAAATTTACAAAAATCTATTGCAATGATCTACTAAAAAGTCAATATTCTCATTGACAAGTTCAACACACTTATTACTATCAAACTTCTCTGGATCTATATTATTTATAGCAGCTGGACAATCATAATGAGGTACATTGTTAGTAAATATGGTATTTACTCCAACTTCTCTCTTATCATTATCCCAAATATACTCTCCTATTGTTGGGCAACAACCAAATAGATTTGATAACAATACTTCTACATTTTGTACTGGCTGAATAACATTGTCCATTACTGTTTGCAAGAACATCTTTGATATTCCATTTGGATAATTCATAAACTCTGATGTAATATAAAAGTTTATACTATCAATAAAGAATAGTATCTTTTTACTATCATATTTAAACTCAAGTTTAATTGTTGAAGCAAATGCAGGAACATCATTAATGGTTGCAAATCCAGCACTGGTAATTATCTTATCTCTTTTAATTGAACCTTCAATAGTAGTCATATAGCCCAATGAACTATCACTATATACAAACATATTATATACTATATCTTTTATTTTTGATGGAGATACAGTATCTGTCAGTTCACTACTCATAAAAGATTTATATACAGAATCTATGCTTGTATTTCTAAGTGCAAATGCAATTTCTGTTTGGTCTTTGAATATCAGATTACCAATATCTTTAGGATTATTGTAACACATAAATCTTACAACATCCTTAAATTGATTCAGTGGAACTTCACATCTTATTATGTTATTTGAATCTACAGTAAACTTGGTTTTATAGATGAACTTATAGATATTCTTTGGAATACTTGAACATCTCAACCAACTTACTTCTGGTTTCAAAAAACTTGTTATTGTTGCATTGCTTTGAAATACAATCTGACTTAAACTAATAACTGATGACATTATTGTTCAATTTTTAAGTTCATTGTTGCACAATCATAATCAATAACCAATGGTTTTGTTCTATTCAATTCAATACTGTTTTTAGGTTTCCTTGCTTCGCTAGAATCACACATTGAAGCAAGGAAATTAACATAGACATTAGTCATGAATCCAGCAATCATATTGGCACAATAATAAGTCTGCTTATATGAACATACTGTTTCTTCAGCTTCAGAATCATCAAATAACCAATTCTCTTCATAATTCTTTATTGAATATTCATCACCTCCATAAACAGCAAGTACAATAAGATGCTCAGCTGCCATTCTGCCATCAACAAATAAAGCACCAGAATAATTTTTATTTGAAGTCTTCCATTTTGTGAAAGCATCTTTTCTTGCTTCCATATTATCAAGACCAGTAAACACTATTTGATAATCAGCAATAGCAACATTATGTAGAGTTCTATTTATTGCAGATACACATCTTTGATAACCAAATGCTTTGATCAATTGACTTAATGCTACAACCTTTTGCACTCCAATATCATATTGCATATATGCTTGACCTGATAGATTGGTATCATCAACAGTGTCCATATCTACTAAATCAAGTCTAGCTGGAGAAGTCTTTGATAAACATAAAGCCAAATGACTACCAATACCACCACATCCTAATATAATAATGCTAGCATTCTTTGCTTTTTCATACCATGGTGCACCATGATATCTAGCATCAGATCTAACCATTGCATAATTAGGAATGGTATTCATACCATATTTTAATACTTGTTCCATTTAATTATTAATTATTAATTTTTTGTCATGAAATCATCAAGCCATCCACCTTCATCATCATCATCATTATTGATATACTCTTGTGGTTTTGTGTCACTTTGATCAATATGTGATGCTTGTTGAGTCTGATTATAATCCTTAAATAAACTTGGATAATCAACTCCAGAATAATCTTGTCTATAATCAGGAGCAACATATCCAGCATATCCAGCATTAAACATATTGGAAACCCTATTATTCTCAGCAGCTCTTTTAAGCTCATCAATCCTTTTGTCAAGAGAATCAAATGGTTTCTCAATCTTTATTTCAAGGTCATCCCATACAACATCACTTACAAATGATTTTACTGGGAATTTCTTTTCACTGGATTTGCCATCAAATGTTTCTCTGACTATAGATTCAACACCTATTGTTTCATGATTTATCTTAGATGTAATTCTTGCCACATATTTACCAGCATCATTTACAACAAGAGACACAAAATGAATAGTGTTATTACCAATCTGCTTTAATGTGTTTTCATCTGTTCCACTGAAAAATGCATTCATTTTATCATGAGAATGGATTAAACCAATCTTACAATCCAATAGGTCATTATCAACCATATATCCAGATACCTCTGGTGTCATCTCATACTCAGTAAATGTAGCACTACCAATATCCATGACAATCATATCAATAGCTTTAATCTTGATATTCTTATCAAAGATGCTGGTTTTCTCATCTACTTTATAAAACAGAACACCACTCCACTCATTATCTGGAAGTCTTGAACACATGAATCTTATCTTGTTTTCAAGGTTATCAGTGATCAATATTTCTCCTCCATATGAAGATTGTTTAGCCATGTCATTAGCATTAATATCACTAGGACAACCTGAGCACTGGATGGTTTCCATCTTCATACTCTTTAAACTTTTGGTTTTCACCATTTTCTTTGTAATTAAAATTAATAAAATTAAGTACCAACTGCATCATAGTAGAACTTGTGACAATACTAAGAGCATCTACATATTGAAGATTCTCAACATCAAAATCAATAAGTTCACACTTTATTGGTTCTTCTTTGAAATTTCTCCAAGGTAAATTCCATTGACTACCACTTTCTGCATTCAATCTAATTTGACTTTGAACATTGTCAATAAGTGCTGCAAATCCACCACCTTCATTAGTATATATCAGACCATCTGATATAAAGTATTTGCTTGTTCTAAGGAACTTATTAAATGGTAGTTCAACACTATCATCTTTCTTATATTCCTTATAAGCCATCTCCAATGCATAAATAAATGCATCAGTAACAATTTTGATAATGCTTATTACATCATTATCAAGAATTATCTGAATACCATCAAATGAATATGAGAAATGAGAAGCAATATATTTTATTGCACACTTCATTATAAAGTTATTGCCTTTGCTTTCTGTTTGATCTAGATATGCATAATAGAACTTTCTACCCTCTTCACTTGCATTAAATGCATTAGCTAGAAATACAGAAATACACATGGATTGTGGACTCATGTCTCTATATTCATAAAGATTATTTATCTTAATGTTGTGTGATGTATCAGATATTTTCTGACCAATTTGTCTCATAAAGATATATGGACCACCATCAATGGATTCAACTTCATAATAATCATTAAACTGAGAACAAAACAACATAAACAAGTTCTTGAAATCATCATTAAGATTATAATACATGAATGCTTCTTTATGACTCATTGTTGCTAATGATATTTTGGTGTATTTCAATGGTCCTTCACCAAAACACAATCCAGCAGGTCCAAAAATATCATTCTCATGAAAATATCCACAATCAGCACTTGTTGGAAATGAAGGTGAATGTGAAAATCTATAACCAGCAACAATTTCATCCTTGGTATACTTTGTTCTGAACATCCTTTCACCATAATAATTTAGATACTCATCAAACTTTAGATCAGTATATATATTATATATGGTATGAGATTTATCATCTTCATTAGCAACAGTTTTCTCTGGTATAAAGAAAGTCATCCTAGTAAACATGTCACTTCCATTAATAGCTTTGAGCAATATTCTTTTTAATGCATAGATGCTGACATAGCTCATGATGTTAACAGCACTGGATTGTTCAAATCCAGCTTTCATAATACAAGTTTTATCTCTAGTTTTAATTCTTAACCATCTAAGGCAATTGATTATTGTGATAACATCTTTAAGTATTGTACTAATCTCTGGAACTTTATTTGCAACATCTTCATAAGATGATTCATCCATGTCTCTAAAAAGAAATTCTGATAACTTATTAGCAAGTGAAGTCAAATCATATGTTCTATCTTTATTTACAGAATCACTAGAATCACATATGAATATTCCCATTGCATCATAAAACTTATCAATCATTTCATGACTAGATAAATCAGTTAATGCATTCATAATTCCCAACTGAATACCTGGCTCATCAAGTACTACATTTATATATTCTGGAATACTTACTTTGGTATCTGTATGAGGAATATTCATATTACTATTCAGCATACAATCAAGTATATTCATTAAACATGTAGTAAAACATGTTTTAATCTCAGGATATTTGTTTATTGGCTTCTTGGATTTCTTATTAAGAATATCCAATAATAAACATTCAGTATTTGCTTCACCATAGAAATCAGTTAGAATGTTGTAAAGTTCATTCTCATTTGAGAATATCTCAAGATATAATTCTCTTATTGATTCATATAAACTAAGATATTCTTCTTCTTTAGTTACAACTCT
>OBMA010001182.1_pt1 | contig 15950 bp, 12 predicted proteins | sample 1539141 | NCBI WGS metagenome assembly OBMA01 (sample SAMEA3991484, study PRJEB22521) | metagenome | biome: anthropogenic terrestrial biome; feature: sewage plant; material: raw primary sludge | place: Sweden | collected 2012-09-26 | reverse complement strand
TCTTTCCCTACACGACGCTCTTCCGATCTCACCCGTGTAGAACAAGGCGTTGGGGTTTGGCATATTCACCTTGCCGATGGTTCACAGCTCAAAACCAAATTGGTGATTGGTGCAGATGGCGCAAATTCATTTGTACGAGAGCAAGCTTTTATCGATATTGATGTCTTGGATTATAAGCAAGCAGGTTTGACCTGTGCGATTAGAACGGCACATCCACATTTGCATGTCGCGCGTCAAATTTTCCTTGAAACGGGACCTTTGGCCTTTTTACCGATGGCGAGTTTAAAGCCTGAACAAGAAGGTCATTGGCAATCCATCGTTTGGACATTGCCAGATGATTATGCCGAAGAATATGCAACTCTGGATGATGCAAATTTTTGTGCACTTCTCACCCGTGAAAGCCATCATATGTTGGGTCAAGTTCTAGAGGCAACGCCACGCGCACAATTTCCACTGAAAGCGCGTGCAGCACAGCAATATGTCAAAGCGGGCTTAGCGTTAATTGGTGATGCTGCGCATGTGATTCATCCATTAGCAGGGCAAGGGGTGAATATTGGTTGCTTGGATGCCGCTATTCTATGTGATGTGTTGCTGCATGATCAAAAGCGTGGTGTATGGGCGCATCAACAAACCCTACAGCGCTATGAGCACCGCCGTAAAGGACAAAATGATGCCATGATGCACAGTATGTCTGCACTGGGTTGGTTGGAAACGACACAGCTTTTTCCAGTGGTATGGGCGCGAAATTTTGGCTTAAAACAAGTGGAACAGCATGCGATTTTAAAAGATGCCTTTTTGTCTCAAGCCAATGGATTGCAGGTTTTAAAACAGACCATGTATGCCGTTTAATTTTGAAAATGCTGCTTTTTGTACAAATATTCATATAAGTTTACTTTTTTGATTAAAAAAGATACGAATTTTTAATATTTGACTCTATGCGAAATGCTCAGAGATTGCTAAATTTCTTCCTAATTCGCAACCAATTTAAATTGGATCAATAGAAGTCATTTGTGGGGGAGAAATAAAGATGACGGATATGAATGACTACGACGACGTAGAAGAAACAGCGGTAGATGATGATGAAGCCAAAGCGGCTGAAAAAGGTGCATCTGACAGCAGTGAAATTAGCGCAACTGATAGCGATATGGCAGAAGCTGAAACATTGACTGTGACAGCAAAGTTGAAGCAACGTCAGGCATTAGAAGATGAAGTTGCAGCCTTTCTAGCACGTGGTGGACGCATTACGGAAGTTCCTGCGGACGAATCTGCAAAAGATTAATCCTTTTTTGCTCCATTTTGTCAGAGCGATAAAAAAGCATCACTTCGGTGATGCTTTTTTAGTTTTGGTGGACTAAGTCTTTAATCTTTATTGGTGAGTTCCAACGCACGTTGATACGCCACTTTCTTTTTAATGCCCGTCAAGTCCGCTGCCAGTTGCGAAGCCGCTTTGACCGATAAATCTTGTAATAAACGTGTCAATAACTGATCTAGTTTTTCTTGTTCTAAATCTTTTTCTTGCGTCGCACCACCAATGACTAAAACAATTTCACCTTTTTGCTGGTTACGATCCGATTCAATCAATTGAATTAAATCGGCCAAGGTCATTTTTTTAATGGTTTCAAAGGTCTTGGTAATTTCGCGGGCAAAACCCACAGGGCGGTCTGCGCCAAAAACATCTGCCATATCTTTAACTGACTCTAAAATACGGTGTGGTGCTTCATAAAAAATTAAAGTTTGTGTTTCATCTTTGAGTTTTTCTAACTGAATTAGGCGTTGAGATTGGCGCGAAGGCAAGAAACCTTGAAAACTAAAACGGTCGCTAGGTAAACCCACCGAACTCAGTGCGGCAATCGCAGCGCAGGCACCCGGTACAGGAACAACACGGATATTATTGTCTTGTGCGGCACGTACCAATTTAAAACCCGGATCACTAATCAGCGGTGTACCGGCATCACTTATCAATGCCATGTTTTCGCCGTTTAGCAATCTTTGGATCAACAGATCAATTTTGTTACTTTCATTATGCTCATGACAAGCCGTGAGTGGAGTTGATATATTATGGTGCTTTAATAATTGAGCAGAAGTACGCGTATCTTCTGCCGCGATAATACTGACTGACTTTAAAACATCAATAGCACGATAAGTAATGTCATCTAAGTGCCCAATTGGGGTCGCTACAACAAATAACTGAGCACTCATAAGGTTTTTCCAATGTTAAATAATAAAAAGAATTTGATGGGTTTCATGCTGTACGGCATTTTTAACTATGCACAAGCTGAAGTATTGGTCATTTTACCTGAATCGGGGCCTATGGCGCGAGCTGGATTGAGTATCAAACAGGGCTTTATGAGTGCTTATCAAGCATCAGGCATGAAAACCCCGATTAAATTTGTAAACTCAGATCAGAAACCCATGGCGCAACTGTTAAAACGCCATGTGAGCAAAAGCACGCAAATGATCGTTGGACCTTTAGCACGCAACGACGTGGATGCTTTAATGCAGGCGAACCTCAAGCTGCGTATTTTGGCTTTAAACGATGTCAGCAACCAAGCGGAAAATGTGTGGCAATTTAGTTTGTCGAAAAAACAAGATGCGGATGCACTGAATCAAGTGCTTAAGCAAGACAAAATTAAACAGCTCTATGTTTTGCGTCAAAAAGGATCGGAAGCTGAAAGTGAACTTTTTTTGATGTCGTTAATGGGGCAAACGCAGCATGCTATTCGTATTGTGGAAGAAGTCCCGCAAAAGCTGACCAAGCAGCAGGGTTTATTATTGCTTGGTCAGCATGAATGGATAAACAGCCTGATTAAACTGCCCACGCAGCACATCTACGTATTGGCCAATGCCATTGAACAAGATCAAACCATACCGCAGAGCGTGAAATTTTGTGATGCACCCGCGTTATATAGCCGTGTCTGGCCTGATCTGATACATGCCTATCAACAGAACCCTGTTGCGATGTCCTATCAGCGCTTATTAGCATTTGGTGGCGATGCTTGGCAGATCAGCCAGCACTATTTACAAGCACCTCATTTGAGCAGTCTTGAATTTCAGGGACGTACAGGACTGATTCAAATGAGTGACCATCAAATTCATCGTGTGCCGCATTGTTATGAAAATACTCAACAAGGTTTGAAGGTGTTGTAATGTTAGAGACGATATCTAGCCCATTAAATTTGGGCCAGTGGGCAGAGCAGCAGGCTTTAAAGTTATTACAAACGCAGGGTTTTACCTTGATTGTTGCGAATTATCATTGCCGCTATGGGGAAATTGATCTGATTGTACAAAAGGATCAAGAATTGATTTTTGTGGAGGTCAAGGCACGCTCAGTGACGCAATATGCACAATCATGTGAAACGATTTCATCTTCAAAGCAAAAGAAGATTATGAAATCAGCACTGTGCTTTTTAAATGCCGAGCCACAATTCCAAGAATTTTATTGCCGTTTTGATGTGATTTGTTTTGATTTTTTCCAACAATTTGCAAAAAAGATACAGCAAGATTTTTCTAAATGCCCTTATGATCAGCAATGGATAGAAAATGCTTTTACTTTTGATCAAGAGTTTATTAATCTTTGAACAAAATTAGAGTATAAATACTGCAATAAAATAGAATTTAAATGGATGATTAGGAGTCTTGCTGAGTGTTTAATCGTATTGCAATGACGTTACTGTGTGTAGCAAGTTTATCTGGTTGTGCGAGCTTTATATCAAGTGGTACAGGGTCAGCGCCAGTTGGAACAGAAAGTGGTGCTCGTTCACTTGGACAAGTCTTTATTGATTCTTCTATAGAACGTACTGCTAAAATTAATTTATATAAATTAGATTCACGCTTTAAACAATCTCGTGTAAATATTGAAAGTTTTCATGGCAATGTCTTGCTTACAGGACAAGTGCCAGATGCGCATTTAAAGCAATTGGCGGAAGATAATTTACGTGCAATGACGGATGTCAAAACGGTCCATAATTATATTACCGTCGGCAACCAAATTGGTTATAACAGTATTATGCAAGATACTACGGTGACAGCAAATACCCGTGGTTTGATTATGAAAGCCGTGGTGGTCTCTGATAGTAAAGTTCGTATCCATACCGAAGATGGGATTTTGTATGTGATGGGGCGTTTAAATCAGGCCGAGATTAATGATCTTAATCAAGTGCTTCAGCAAGTAGGTAATGTCACTAAAATTATTACCTTGATTGATAATGTTGAACAATCACGTGCCGTGACTTCAAGCTTTAGTAGTCCAGTCGTCAATGCGCAACCTGTTGAACAAACACCTGTAGCAATCGATCCAGATCAGGCAGAGCCTACGAATGCTCAATAATGTAACTCGAGTCGTCAAAAAAACGTTGGATCAAAAAGTAGAATTGGTAAGAACGCTGTATAAAGAGTTCCGCCTTTACGATTTTGGTAGTTATGTATTGAATCGTTTAACCCCTCGAAAGGGTTATACGCTGAATAAAAATATTGCTTATGGTTTAAAAGCACGACAGCGTTTAGATATTTTTTCTGCCGAAGTAGCACGTGAGCAACGCCCTTTAATTGTGTTTGTACATGGTGGGGCGTGGTTGCATGGAGACAAAAAAGACTATCGCTTTGTCGGTGAAGCCTTTGCCAAAGAAGGTTACGATGTTGTCGTCATTAATTATCATCTGGCACCGAAATATGTTTTTCCGAGTTATATTGATGACCTGAATTTGGCATTAAATTATCTGACGCAGCATCAAACGAAATTAAAGATTCGCACTGAAAAAATAGTCTTGATGGGGCATTCAGCAGGTGCTTTTAATGTGATGTCGGCCATTTATCATCCGAAGCCTTATGCTTTGCAATGCCGTTCTCAAATTCGTGTGATTATTGGTTTGTCGGGGCCTTATCATTTTGATTATAAAGATGATCCTTTATGCGCGGATGCGTTTGATCAGACCGTACCCTATCAAAATGTCATGCCGTATTATTTTGTTGAAACCAATGAAGTTAAGCATTACCTGTTTTTAGCATCGAATGATCAAGTGGTCGGTCGTAATAATTCAGAAGATTTTCATCGTATTTTGCAGGAAAAGGGCAATCATAGCCAAATGATTACCATCTCTGGCACGGGACATGTGTCCATTATGGGATCGGTTTCGAGTTTGTTTAGCCGCTATTTCCAAACCAAAAAACAAATTTTGGCGGTTTTAGAGGAAGCGCTAAAACCTTAATTTATAACCATTCGCGAGTGTCATCTGCCACAGGGTGACCTTCAATGACATGCTTGATCATCGCGTATGCAATGCTGCCTTTAAATGGAATTTCAGGCAGCTGATCAAATTTAAAGAATTGCGCATCGCTAATTTCTTCTTCCTGAAGTTTGATTGCTCCAGAAGCATATTCAGCACGAAAAGCGAGCATGAGATTACTTGGGAAAGGCCACGGTTGGCTGGCAAGATATTGGACATTTTTTAATTTTAATCCAATTTCCTCGAAGGTTTCACGGCGTACAGCCTCTTCCAAAGTTTCTCCAACTTCGACAAAACCTGCAATTAGACCGTACATATCGGTTGTATTTTTCGCATTTTTTGCCAGCAGAATTTCATCATCACCACGTGTAATCACAATAATGACACAAGGTTGTACACGGGGATATTGATGATAGCGGCATGCTGGGCAAATCATGGCATGTTCAGACGGATGAGCTTCCGTTTGATGCCCGCAATGACTGCAAAACTTATGGTTTCTGCGCCATTCTAAGAGTTGAATTGCACGACTGGCATATTCAAACTGCTGGGTATCCCAAATCGTCAATAATTGACGGATGGGAACCAACTGTAAACCTTGAGGAATGGCTTCATCTTCACGTAGATCACGGGCAATTACTTGATCGCCTGCGTGAAAGTAAAGATCACTTGCTAAACTTTCAACTCGAGGAAGTTGAAAGTTTTCATCCACTAAAAGTTGATGTTGATGAAAAATATAAGCAAGTGATAATTCAGACATTAGGCAACAGTTTTCAGTTTTTCGCTACTTTGTAATGCTACATTAAACATCGACTGTAATACAGGCTGTTTGTATTTTAAATTGTCAATCATCATATCGGCACTGGCTAAAGTATCGAGCGTATGATTGAGGTGTTCAAGATTGATTGATCCTGACGTTTCAATTTGCTGTTGGATAAAATCAGCCGCAGTTCTTAATGCCGTTTGACCTGATTCAGCATTTAAGAACAGCAGTGCTCCACCAATTTCACGTAATTGGGTCGGAATACTTTCTACTGCTGCAAGATTGTTGTCTTGTGCATATTGAACTAGGATTTGACTAGAAAGATCAACCAGTGTCTTCGCTTCATTGAGTAAAGCTTCATGTGCTTCGTCTAAACGATCTAACGAAATATTCATGTTGTTGACACGAAGCTGTAAACGGCTTGAGGTGTGATGACGCTCTAAAACGCCAATCGAATTCATTGCAGATAAAATACAATTCATCAATTGTTGTGCAAAACCTTCATCTTTGAGCACCTCGGCATCGTTAAGCAAACTGGCTTGGCGCGATAAATCATTGAAGGCTTCATTGAGATTTAACACTTTGAAAATATTAGCCAGATTGTTTAACTTCTGTTGTAATTCTAAAGTTTTCTCTGCGGTCATATTTTGATAGTTATATTCGATGTCGTTACGAATTTGCGCCATTTCACTGGTCACAAGTTCACTAATCGTATGCATGGTATCAAAATCAGGGCCATATAAATGACGGCTGAAGACTTGTAATTGCGTATCTGTAAGATGGTCGTCACCAATATTCAACTGGTTACGAATATGCTGTGCAGCATCGTCTTCTTGGCTAATACACAAACTTAAAATATTGGCTAAATCGGACAAACTTGCTTTGAAACGATCAGGTGCATTGAAATATTGAGCCATATTTCTTTCAATACTGACCAAGGTGCGTAAACGTGGGTCATTGAGCAGCAAATGATCCATCTGATTAAACGCGACATGGACCAAATTCCAATATTGTTTACTTGGTGTATTTTCAGCAAGACCAGCTAAATATGCCCCGACTAATTTAATCGCTTGAAGATCGAATTCAGTTTCATCCTGTTTAATCATCTTGTTTAAAGATAATTTATACAAGCGATGTACATATTTAGATTTTTCTAATGTAGGTGCTTGAGGCAGTTGAAAATCTGGGGTAATGCAGTCAAGTAGCGACTCAATATGTTGACCTTCATGGGTAATTGGCTTACCCAAGACAATTTCCAAACGATTGAGGGTGTCGAGTAGGAATTGTGGGATTTTAACTTCGCGTAGGCAAATAAATTCGATATAGCGCTTTAACATGGTGGTGCCTTCACTTAAGGCAATCACCTCTTGTGTGTTAATTTGCGCAGGATTCCCCATAATTTTACGCATTAACTCAGCAGAATATTGAGCGATTTTAGCTAAACTTTGCATGTCAATCAGCGCCAAAACTTGAGCACATTGCTCAAATTGATTGAGCGCATCATCAATACCAAAAGGTAAACTTTGGTCTTCTGCTAAAGTGCTCACCGCTGATTCAACTAATTTAATTGAGTTATCAACCTCATTTTTTATTATCAGCAATGCAGTTGGGTCAAAATGAATAGAGGTTTGGTAAGACATGTATCTGCACCTTTCCTAGGGTTTTATCTGTTTATGAGTAGCCAATGAAGGCGAAACTTCTTTACGTTTAACTATAACTTAACTATTAAACGTTTAAATACAAAAAACACTAGAAATGTAGATTTTATTTTGCAAAAAGACAGGCTATTCCATGTTTTTCTTCAAATTGTTTGATCCATGTCTCATGTGCGTCAAGTTCTTGTGCTGAAGGCTGAATAATCGGGAGATCAACCTGTACACTTTGTTGACGTGCTGTTTGTGCCTCTTGTTGTTCACTTTCAGTCAAGCTATCCATATCGAAGGAGACTTGACCACCGGTCATGGCAAGATAGACATCGGATAAAATTTCCGCATCGAGTAACGCACCATGGAAAGTACGGTCTCGTTGTGGAACTTCATAACGGCGCACTAAAGCATCAAGGGAGTTTTTCTGCCCCGGATGCTTGTTTTTCGCCATAGCCAAAGTGTCGGTGACGGAACAGACTTCCGATAGAGCAACAAAACCTGCGCGTTTAAACTCCATGTTCAGGAAGTTCATATCGAAGGTGGCGTTATGGGCAATAATTTCAGCACCTTTTAAGTAATTAAAAAGGACTTCTGCAATTTCTGCATACTCAGGTTTGTCTTGTAAGAAGGCATCTGAAATACCATGAATATTTTCAGAGTCGCCAACAGGTTTTTTCGGATTGATATAAATATGAATGGAGCTGCCCGTAAGTTTACGGTTTACCATTTCAATGGCACCCACTTCAATAATACGATCCGTATCTTGGAAGTAAAAACCTGTGGTTTCTGTATCTAAAATCAGTTGGCGTGGGCCAAACACCTCTTTGCTTCGAGGGGTAATAACAATGTGTGGATGCTCAGGTGCTGAAGGCGTAGGAGTGCTCGATAAAATCTCTTGCTGCGGCATAATGTCTTCTTGCATCGTTTCAGTCTGAGCGATTTCTACGATTAACTGTTCTGTCACCTGATCATCATTTTCTAAAATTTCATCGTCATCTTGTGGATCAGAATCCATTAAATCAAAACCAAAAGGGTCATCTAGCAACCAATCTTTTTCAGCTTTTTTTTTATCAAGCTCGACAGCAGCTGTAAGGGCTTGATCTGCGGGTACAGATGGATTTTTCATTGACTCTAGGGTTTGGTCTGCACCTAAATTTGCCAATTGATCTGCCATTTCATTCCCTGCATGTCCTGCATGACCTTTAATCCAGTTCCACTCAATTTCACGACCTTGACAGGTTGCATCCAGTAATTTCCAAAGATCTGGGTTTTTGACATCTTTCCAGTTTTTCTTTTTCCAGCCGTGAATCCACTCGGTAATGCCTTGTTTGACGTAGTTCGAATCGGTCCAGATAATCAATTTGGCATCGCTAGGGCAAAATTTAATCCCTTCAATTGCCGCCATTAATTCCATACGATTGTTGGTGGTGTGGGGTTCGCCACCATAAAGTTTGTGTTCTTCAGACTCAGTAATGACATATGCACCCCAACCGCCTAAACCAGGATTGCCGCGACAAGCGCCATCGACATAGAGTGTAATTGTTTGAGTCATATAACCAAATCCGAACTAATGAGAGTCAAATTAAACAAAGTGAGTGGTATATTGTATAACGTAATTGCAGTTTAGAACCGTATAACATGGTTAATTTTTAATTTCTTGTAACATTTATACTGAAATAGCGCTAAATTACGGCCTTGTGTCTACGACATGCTTCACTACAATGGCATATCTAAAAAATAAATTTTATACGAGTTGTTTGGATTCCTTTATGTATAAACCAACCGCGATTTTGTATCAGCCTTCATTGCCTCAGTTTTTAAAAATTACTGTATTGGGCTCAGCCTTAGCTGCTTTAGGTCTGACGGGCTGTTCCTCAAGCCCAAATGCAACGCAAAAATCAAAATCGAAATTGGTGGGTTCTGGATATCTAGATGCCAATAGCTTGGACTCTTTAGAAGATTTACTTTCTGCAACCGATATGCGCGCAGTAGAAGGTGATCGTCTGCTCATTTTAAAACACGGTGACGTTTGGAAGCGTATGACCGTCGGTTTTAAAATGGATCAAACGCATTGGGACTCTCGTATTGAGGCGCAACGTGGTTGGTTTATTTCGCGTCAACCGTATTTAGACCGTTTAAGCGCACGTGCTTCGCGTTATCTTTATCACACGGTGAAAGAAGCTGAACGTCGCGGTTTGCCAACAGAACTGGCTTTATTACCGATTATTGAAAGTTCCTATGATCCCGCAGCAACCAGTAGTGCAGCCGCCGCAGGGATGTGGCAGTTTATTCCGAGTACGGGACGTATTTATGGTTTGAAACAAACCAGTTTATACGATGGTCGTCGAGATGTGGTTGAATCAACCCGTGCGGCGTATGAGTTTTTAGGTGGGCTATATAACCAGTTTGGTTCATGGGAGTTGGCTTTAGCAGCATACAACGCAGGTCCCGGTCGTATCCAACAAGCGATTAACCGTAATAAAGCCGCAGGTTTACCAACGGATTATTGGTCACTTAAACTGCCGCAAGAAACCATGAACTATGTACCGCGTTTCTTGGCTGTGGCGCAAATTATTAAAAATCCAAATGCTTATGGTGTGTCTTTACCTCCAATTGCCAACCGTCCACACTTTAGAGAAGTGCCTGTAGGGACAGTGAATTTAAATGATGTTGCTTCTATTACCGGTTTAAGCCGTGCAGAGCTTTATCAGTTAAATCCGGGGCATCGTGGTGATCGTATTGATAGTGAAAGCCCAATGCGCATTATTATTCCTGCCGATTTAAGTCCATCGATTGATACGAAACTCAAAAAATTACAATCGAGTTCGGGCAGTTTATGGGCAAGTGCAGCACAACCTTTTACTCCAGAAAGAAGTAATCCGCCTGAACTAAATACTCAAGTGATTAATCCGGTAAAAACAGCACCACCGATATTAGTCACCAATACATCTAAAGTCTCTCAGCCTGTGGCAACGACCACAGTTAAAGCTACCAATCCTGTGGTAGCAACACAAAATTCAAATAAACGGATATCGACCCCTCAAGGTTCGGCAGCTTTGGCCTCTTTTGCTGCAAATAGTGATATTCCAAGTGCACCACGTATTCCTGTTGCGGTGACTCAAGTTGCCAATGTTAAACCTGTGACCGTTGAGCCACCGTTATCTGCGCGTGAACGTGAACAGATTTTGGCGGCAGTCAAAGCTGAAGGTGAAAATAAAACCGTAGAGCAAGTGCTTCAGCCCGTAGCCAGTAAAGCTGAACAAGAGAAAGTAGTCGAAGAAATTAAAGCAATCGCACCGCAAGGCACAGAAATTACAGATCCTTTTGACGGTAAAATTAAATTAACCGCGATTCAAACCAGTCAGTCTGTCGCGGAGCAACAAGGCAAGGAATTAACCAAAGGATTCGCGTATCCAAAAGGCGTAGCTGAAAATACCAAGGCGGATTCTGACGAAGCCAAACGTAACCAAGGTAAAAATTACGTTAAGACGGATTCAGAAATTGTTGTCGTGCCGCCTAAAGGCAAGCGCAGCACTTATACGGTGCTTCCGGGGGATACGCTGGCAGTGATTGCCATGAAAAATGGTTTGAATTGGCGTGATGTGGCGAAGTGGAATCAGATTGATCCAAGTTCACCGCTTTATGTGGGAACCAGCATTTATTTATACGATGCGAAGCCACAAAATACCGAATCATCTATACCGCCTAAGACCAAAGCAGCACCTGAAACCTATGTGGTGCAAGCCAATGACAGCTTAACCGGCATTGCAAGCCAATTTGGGTTGTCGGTCAAACAACTGGCGGATTACAATGATTTGGCTGTAAATAGTGGTGTGCGTGTTGGGCAGAAATTAGCATTAAAAGAAACCGCTTCGGCAAATTCGAATAAAGCAGAGAATAAGGCAAGCAGTGCAAGCCCAGTTTCTAAAGTGAAGACCAAGCCTTATGTGGTTAAACGCGGTGAATACTTAAAACTGATTGCAGACCGTTATGCCTTGTCTAATCAAGAGTTGGCGGATTTAACTAGCGGTTTAACTTCGGGTAGTCATTTAATGGTGGGACAAAAAATTAATGTTCCATTACAGGACGTGGATACCAAGCTAGACAGTAAACAGGAAGAAAAATCTAGTCCTGTTAAAGTGGACGCACCCGTTGTAGAACCATCGTATAAAACTGAAAGCTATCGTATTCAACGTGGTGACACCTTATCCAGTATTGCTGCACAGTCGAAAATTTCTTTAACTGAATTAGCCCAACTCAATAAATTATCCAATAGCAGCGGTTTGCAAGTCGGTCAGACCATTAAAATTCCTGCAGGTTCAACTGTTCCTGAAAGTTATACAGTGCAATCAGGCGATAGTTTGTCGGCTATTTCGGCTAAATATAATTTAGGCATGGATTATATTGCCAATATCAATGGTATTAATCGTAATACGGGATTACGTGTTGGACAGCGTTTAAAACTGAGCGGTGAAGAACCTGTTGCAAGTAAAGTCGAAGCAAAAATTGAAAAAGTCAGTGCGGAAAAGCAGAGTACCGAAAAACAAAATACGGAAAAACAGACTGATACGCATGTGGTGAAATCGGGTGAAACCCTCAGCAGTATTGCCAAAAAATATCACTTACAGTTAGATTATTTGGCGAGCTTAAATGGCTTGTCGCGTACTTCAACTGTACGGGTGGGGCAACGCTTAAAAATTGAAGGTGATCTGCCAAAGCCTGAAACAAAAGTTGAAGCAGCAATACCTAAAGCCGCGAAACCATCGCGCAATACTGAAGCCTATACGGTAAAACCCGGTGAGTCTTTAAATGCCATTGCCAACCGATCTGGCGTGACAGTGGCTGAATTGGCTGCGCTCAATGATTTAAATGCGCGTGCAAGTTTACGGGTAGGTCAACAAATTGTGGTTCCTAAAACAGTGGCTGACTATAAAATTAAACGTGGTGATACCTTGATTGGTTTGGCAAACCGTTATGGCGTGGATACTGGAAAACTCGCTGAAATGAATGATATTCAAACGAATACTCAATTGCGTATTGGTGAAGTGATTAAAGTTCCAAACTTATAAAACATGCAAAGACAGGGAGTGCTTTTACATGTTATTGGCTAGCGCAAAACGCTTTGGTTTTGCCTGTGGACTGGGTCTGCTGACTCAAGCGGTGTGGGCTGCGGTACAGACTACACCCTATATTGCCGTACATAGTCAGCCGAAATATGCAGGCTTATCTGTCATGCCTTATGCCAATCCCCATGCACCGAAAGGGGGCTATTTAAGTACTGCCAGTAATGGCACTTTCGATAACTTAAATAGTATGAATGGTAAAGGCAGTTCCACAGATGGGGTTGAACATCTGTTTGATTCGTTGATGTCAAGTTCACTGGATGAGCCTGGGGTCATGTATCCTTTGCTGGCAGAAAAAGTTACCTTTGATCCTCAAAAAACCCAATATGTCATTTTTCATTTAAACCCCAAAGCACGTTTTAGCGATGGTAGTGCTGTGACAGCGCAAGATGTCAAGTTTAGTTTTGATGCTTATCAGACCAAGTCTAATCCGGGTTTGCAAATGTATCTGGCCGATTTGGATAAAACTGAAGTCTTATCCAAATATGTAGTCAAGATGAGTTTTAAATCGGACAAAAATTCAGAAATGCCGCTGATTTTGTCGCAAATGCCGATTTATTCAAAAAAGGATTGGCAGCATAAAGATTTTACCCGTGTCACTTTGCAACCGATTCTAGGTTCAGGGCCTTATTTAATTGATCGCATTGATGCGGGTCGCAGTATTACCTATAAGCTCAATCCCAATTATTGGGGCAAAGACTTAGCGGTGAATAAAGGGCGTTATAACTTTGCGCGCTTGAAGTATGTGTATTACCGTAGCTTAGACATCGCTTTTGAAGGCTTTAAGTCGGGTCAATATACCTTGCATGAAGAAATGACTGCGCGCAAATGGGTTACGGAATACAATTTTCCTGCTGTGAAATCGGGGATGGTGGTGAAATATAAATTTCAGCATCACAACCCGATTGCGACACAAAGTTTTGTATTTAATACGCGCCGTGCCCCTTTTAATGACATTCAATTTCGTCAAGCCATCACTAACACTTATGATTTTGAATGGCAAAATAAAGCTTTGTTTTATGGGCAATATCAACGCTTACAGAGCTATTTTTCCAACAGTGAACTTGAAGCGAAAGGTGTTCCTAGTCAGGCAGAAATGGCCATTTTAAAGCCGTATTTGGCACGATTAAATCCAATTCAACGTCAGGGCGTGCTTAAGGCTTGGAAATACCCAATCTCTGATGCCAGTGGTTTTAATCGTCATAATTTGCTCATTGCAAGGCAGCAGTTATTAAAAGCAGGTTATACCTTCCAAAATGGACGATTGCTTGATCGCAAAGCCAAACCGATTCAGATTGAATTTCTCATTCATCAAGAGGGTTTACAGCGTACCCTGATGCCATTTATACGCAATATGAAGCGTTTGGGGATTGATGTTGCTATTCGACAAGTCGATGTGCCACAGTACATTGAACGGATGCGGAGTAAAGATTTTGACATGACCACCAGCGTGATGCCGCAGTCACTCAATCCGGGCAATGAACAGGCGCAGTTTTGGGGCAGTGCATCGGCAGATCAGCCGGGGAATTATAATTATTCAGGCATTAAAAATTCGGTGATTGATGCTGTTGTTCAGCAGGTCATTCAGGCACCAGATCGCGAACAACTGGTACTGAGAACCAAGGTGCTCGATCGGTTATTACGTGCCGGTTATTATCAAATTCCGACCTATGGTAAAGGTGAAAACTGGTTTGCCTATTGGAATATGTATCATCAACCCAAAGTCAAACCAAAGCTATCATCGGGGATTGACTATTGGTGGAGTGATGCCGAGCAAGCCAAAAAAGTCACGCATTATTTACGTCAACAATAAGCAATCACCAAGGCACAAGGAACGTTGTTTCGATGGGCATATATATATTAAAAAGACTGCTGCTGATTATTCCGACCCTGTTTTTCATTTTACTGATTAACTTTGTGGTGATTCAAATTGCACCCGGCGGGCCGGTTGAGCAAGCGATTCAACAAGCGGAAGCTTTTCAAGGCATGGGCGCAACGGGTGGTGAAACTGCGCATAGCAAAAGTAATTATCAGGGTGCAAAAGGTTTAAGTGAGGAAATGGTAGAGAAGATTAAAGCCCAATATGGTTTTGATCGACCTGCACATGAACGTTTTTGGAGCATGCTGAAAAGTTATGCCAGCTTTGATTTTGGCACCAGTTTTTTTAAAGATAAACCTGTTACCCAATTACTCTGGGAAAAAATGCCCGTGTCCTTGTCTTTGGGCTTATGGAGCACGTTGCTGATTTATCTGATTTCGATTCCTTTGGGGATTAAAAAAGCGCGCCAACATGGCATGCTGTTTGATAAATCGACCTCCATGTTATTGGCGATTGGCTATGCCATCCCATCTTTTGTTTTTGCCGTGTTATTGATTGTCTTTTTTGCCGGTGGCTCTTATTTCCAATGGTTTCCCTTGCAGGGCTTGGTGTCTGAAAATTTTCACAGCTTAAGTTGGCTGGGCAAAATTAAAGACTACTTTTGGCATATGACCTTGCCCTTATTGGCCATGGTGATTGGTGGTTTTGCGGGACTGACCTATTTAACCAAATATTCCTTTATGGAAGAGTTAAACAAACAATATGTTTTGGCTGCGCGCTCCAAAGGTTTAAGTGAATCACGTGTGCTATATGGTCATGTCTTTCGTAATGCCATGTTGATTGTGATTGCGGGTTTACCCGAAGCATTGATTGGTATTTTCTTTGTTGGCAACTTGTTTATTGAAATCATCTTTAATTTAGATGGTTTGGGTTTGCTGGGGTTTGAAGCCATTCAACAGCGTGATTATCCTGTTATTTTTGGCACATTATTTTTATTCACCTTGCTCGGTTTGGTGTTGCGTTTAATCAGTGATGTCCTGTATCAGGTGATTGATCCGCGTATTAATTTTGATTCGCGAGGTGCCGAGTGATGTCACCTTTAATGCACATGCGCTTAAAACGCTTTAAGGAAAATAAACTTGGCTTTGCTTGTCTGATTTTATTTGCGCTGATTTTTATTTTGTCACTGGCTTCGGAATTGATAGCCAACGATAAACCGCTGTTAGTGAAATATGATGATTCATTGTATGTGCCTGTTTTTAAATCCTACCCCGAAACCACCTTTGGCGGTGTATTTGAAACAGAAGCCGATTATAAAGACCCTGTGGTACAACAGCTGATTGATGATCAAGGGTGGGCACTTTGGCCCCTGATTGAATA
>OBMA010001180.1_pt1 | contig 15954 bp, 14 predicted proteins | sample 1539141 | NCBI WGS metagenome assembly OBMA01 (sample SAMEA3991484, study PRJEB22521) | metagenome | biome: anthropogenic terrestrial biome; feature: sewage plant; material: raw primary sludge | place: Sweden | collected 2012-09-26 | reverse complement strand
GGCAACGGCTTTTGGTGCCGTTATTCCTAGGTTCGAATCCTAGTACCCCATCCACAAAACTTACTTATTATTTAATCTAATTAATACTTGATACTGTTGATTATTTGACTATATATGCAAATCGCGGAATAGAGCAGCTTGGTAGCTCGTCGGGCTCATAACCCGAAGGTCATAGGTTCAAATCCTATTTCCGCAACCAAATACAAGCTTTTAGCTATTTGAACATTCTGTTCTTTTAGCTAGAAGCTTTTTTTTACTTAACTTTATATGTTATATTTATCTAAAAGGTTATTATAAACTCAGCACCTTTATAAATCTTATTTTCATATTCAAATTCTACATTTTGTGCTTCAATTTTTCCATGCATTCCCTCATCAATTAGTTTATAAGTTATATGCAGACCTAATCCTGTACCTTGTGATTTATGTTTTGTTGTAAAATATGGGTCATATATTTTTGAAATTATATTTTGAGGAATTCCTCCTGCATTATCTTTTATCCGTATAGTTAGATTATCATTTTGCAAACTTGTTGAGATAAATATTAGAGGATTTTCTTGTTTGATTTCTTTAAAAGCATCTTTTGAATTATTAAAAATATTTATTAAACATTGAATTAATTCATTTGGATAACCATTTATTTTTATATCTTTTCCTAAATTAAGAATTATATTTATATTATCTGTTTTTATTGTAGATTCAATTATATGTATAAAGTTATTTATTGTAGTAGATAAGTCATAGTTTTTTATTTTTCTATCACCTTTTATAAAATTTCTAAAATCATTTATTGTTTCTGATAAATATTGAGCATTTTTATTAATTAAATCCATATTTTGGACTAATTCTTCATCTTTTAATGTTCCAAACTCTTTTTGTATTTTTATTCCTGTAGCAACTGTAGAAATTATAGATAAAGGTTGTCTCCATTGATGGGCAATATTACTTATCATTTCCCCCATTGAAGCTAATTTATCAGCTTTAAAGAGTTTTTCTTGAAAGATTTTATTTTTTTCAACTTCATCTTTTACTTTTTCTTCAAGAGATGAATTTAGCTTATTTAGTTCATTTTTCTTTTCTTTTAAAATTTGATTTGACGTTTCTAATTGTTGAGTTCTTTTTAAAACTTCATTTTGAAGAAAATTATTGTTGTGTTTTAGTAAGTATTGTCTATATAAAAAGAACACCAATAGTATGATTATAAAAGTTATTGATATCCATAAATAAGTATAATCTTCAACTTTTTCATATTTAATTGCTACCCATTTATTAATAATATTTTGTATCTCTTCTTTTGTTAAGGTAACAATGGCTTTATTTAAAATATCTTTTAAAACAGGTTCATCTTTTATGACACCAATTCTTAAATGATTTTCATAATTTTCTGGTTGATTTAGGATTTTGAGATTAAAGAAACCTTTTTCTTTTATATTAAATGCTGAAATTATCATAGATCGAACCGTCAAATCTGCTTTCTTTTCTTCTACAAGTTTGAAAGCTTCATCTTCTGAATTTACTGGGATTATAATAAGTTTTGGAAAATCTTTTTGAAATCTTTCATACATTGCTGTTCCTTTTGGTATAGCAATAGAAGCTTTGATTTTTGATAAATCTTTTATAATGGGGCTATCCAGTCTACCTATAATTACATTTGGGTCTTTAAAAATAGGTTCAGTAAAAGTAAGCCACTCTTTTCTTTGAGGAGTTTCATTTAAAAAGCTCATTAAATCGCATCTTTCTTCTTTTGAAAATTCAATACTTTCTTCCCATGTTTTTGTTGGGATTATTTTTATTTCAATCTCTAATTTTGAAGAAATTAATCTTATAATGTCAGCTGCAATTCCAACATGTTTGCCATTTTTATCTAGTATTTCAAATGGTTCCCAGTCTGGATCTACACACATTGTGATTGTTTTTTTTGTAGATAAATAATCTTCTTCTTCCATACTAAGAGGTATGGTTGTTTTTAATTCTATATTATTTGTATTCCTCCACTTTTTCTTTAGTTCAATTTCTTCATCTAAAGTTATCTCTTTTTCTGCTTTTTCTAGGATTTCTTGTAATACTTTATTGTTTTTATTTGTTGCTAAATGCATATTAAGGTTAAATCTATTATTTTTAATTTCAAAGGCAACTTTTAAATTCGAAATTAAACTATTTTCCATAAAATAATTAGCAACTACAAAGTTATCTATAAAACCATCAACTTCTCCATAAGCTAACTTTTTTAATCCTGCCATTGAGTCTTCAACTAAAATTAAATTTATATTTGGATAGTATCTTTTTAAAAGTTCTTCTTCATAAAAACCTTTTATTACTGCTAGATTTTTGCCTTTAAAATCATCTAAACTTTTGAAGTTATTTATATCTTTTTTCGTAAATACAGTATCAAATGTTTTTGCATAAGGTGTTGAAAAATTTAAATACTTTTCTCTATTTTCTGTTTTTCCAATATTTAACATTACATCAATTTTATTTTCTTTTATCATCTCTAAAAAATCATTCCAATTAGGTCCTGATATATACTCAATTATTAATCCAACTTTTGATGCTAATAAATTCATATAATCTATTGAATAACCCATTGCTTTTCCATCTTTATTATAATTAAGTGGTGGCCAGTTTAATTCATTGTGTACTTTTATAATAGAATTTTTTATGTAGTTTTTTTCTTCAAGTGTTAATATGTTTTGCATCTTATTATTTATATCAAAATAGTAATTGTTTAATATAGTAGTAATGTCATAATCTTTATTAACTAAACCTAGATTTGTATACATATCTGCATTTAGTTTGATTAACTCAGGTGCAATTGCTCCTATTTTAAAAACATTTGTTTTAAATATTTTTTCTGTTTGATTTGCTTCAAATAACAAAGACTCTTTTGTTTTTTTCTTTGAGTACTTATTATAAATTAACTCAACTACCTCTTCTTTGTTTTTAAAAGCATATTCCCAACCTTTATTTGTAGCTTCCACAAAGTTTTTAACTTTTTGTGTATCAGAATTTATTACATCTTCACTTGTGAAAAGTTCAACATCATAAGAATAAATTCCAAAGTTAGCTGGATTTAAAATATTATACTTTACTCCTAGCTTATCAAGCTCATAAGGCTGTGAAGTTGTAAATACACTCATAGCATCAACTTCTCCACTTACAAACTTTTCAACATTAAAATCATGCTTTACTAAAGTATAATCACTTGGAGTAATCCCTGCATCTTTTAATATTACGCCTAAACTAGTATGTCCCATTTCCCAATCAACAGCCATAATTTTTTTATTTTTTAAATCAGCAGGAGTTTTTATTTCAGGTTTAGTAACAAGTGTAAGGGCATTTTGCTTAAAATATGAAGCAATTAAAACAACAGGTTTTTTATTGAGTTTTTCTAAAATTAAAGCAGAAGAAGATATTCCAAAAGTTGCATTTCCACTTAAAACTTCTTGAATAATATTAATGTCTTCTCGAAATTCTCTTATTTCAACATCAAGACCAACATCTTTATAATAACCTTGTTCAATAGCAGCGTAAAAACCAGCAAATTCAAATTGATGTTTCCACTCAAGTTGTAAAGTTACTTTTTTTAATTCGTTTGGTTGGTTTGCAAATAAAAAGTTATTTAAAAATAGAGTTAATATAATTGTTAGTTTAAATAGGGATTTCATTTATCTTCTTTTTTCTTTTATTATAATATAAAATTTTATTATTTTACTGATATAACAAGGATATTTTTTATTCTTTAAGTAAAAGATTAGATTATTATAAATATAAAATAAAGGAGTAATTTAATACTCCTTTATTTAAAAAAGACTAATGTTGGATTTTGCCTTTTTCATACCATTTTCTCAGCCATGCATCAAGTGGATACATAAATTTATAAATAGCAGGAACAACAAGAAGAGTTAAAATTGTTGAACTAACTAGTCCACCAATAATTGCCAATGCCATCGGGGCATTACTTTCATGTCCCGCTCCACTTCCAAAAGCAAGGGGAATCATTGCTCCTATCATGGCAAAAGTTGTCATTAAAATAGGTCTTAGTCTTTTTTCACCAGCTTCTAAAAGTGCATCATCAATACTTTTCCCATCTTTAATAGCTCGATTTGCAAAGTCAACTACTAAAATTGCATTTTTACCAACCATTCCAAGAAGTAAAATAATACCAATCATTACAAATAAACTGAAAGAATTTCCAGTTAAATATAAAGCTACCATAACTCCTGTAAAAGATAGGGGCATTGAAATCATAATAATAAAAGGTTGAATTATTGATTCATATAATGCAGCTAAAATAAGATAAATTAAAATAACAGCTAAAAGAACAGCTGCCCCAAAAGCTTTACTTGTATCTTGCATATTTTCAACATCACCTGTAAATCTATAATTATATCCTTTAGGAAGAATTTCACTCATTTTTGAGTTGATAACTTCAACAATTTTATCAAGAGAAGTATTAAATATATTTGCAGTTACTAGAACTTTTCTTTCTCTGTCAAATCGATTTATTGAAGCGTTTCCAAAACTCTCTTTTATTTCAAGTAACCCTTCAAGGGCAATGAATTGTCCATTAGAATTACGAACTTGTAATTTTTTTAGGTCATCCAATGAACTTCTAAAATCATCTTTTAATCGAACTGTTATATCAAATTGTCTACCGTTATCTTCATAATATGAAACTGCACTATCGCTTGAATATGCTGTTCCCAAAATTGAAGCTATTTGTTCAACACTAACTCCTACTCTTTGGGCATTTTCTCTTAAAATTCCAATTTTAATTTCTGGTTTTCCATTTTCAAAATCTCTATCTACATCCACAATACCAGGAGTTTCTTTGAGTATAGTCATTAGTTTTGTAGAAGCAATATCAAGTTCTTCAAGTTTATCACCTGTGATTACTACTTGAACAGGAGCTGTTGTACTTCCTGTATTAAAATCATCTACTTTTTCAACTGAGATTATCATATCTTTAATTGAAGAGAATTTATCCCTGTAATATTGAATAATTGCTTCTTGCGTTTGTTTTCTTTCACCCAATGCTTTTAGTTTCACATAAATTCTTCCTTTATGTAATTCTTGTGCTGAGTTATAACCAATTGAGGCAATAGAATATAAAATATCTTTATCTTCTTTTAGCATATCATCTAAAGGAGTAATAATATTTTTCATAGATTCTAAATTAATTCCAACAGGGGCTTTAATAGTAATTTGAAACTCTGCATTGTCTTGCATTGGTAAAAAAGACATACCAACTTTTAAAGTTGTTGATGCAACTAAAAGCCCAATAGTAAAAATAATAGTTAATGTTTTATATTTAATTAAAGGTTTAAGTAACCAAACATAACCTTTATCAATTGCTTTTAAAATAGGTTCTGTTGCATGATAAAAACGGTTTTGTTTTGCATTTAAAACTCGTGCTGCAATACTTGGAATAAACATAATGGCAACAAGATATGAAATCACAATACCCGCTGCAACTGTCATAGCAAAAGAGTTAAAAAACATTCCAACAATTCCATCCATAAAGGCAACAGGTACAAAAACTGCCAATAAAACAGAAGAAATTGCTAATACAGAAAATGCAACTTCTTTTACACCTTCAAAGGAAGCCTTAAATGGCTCCATTCCTTCTTCCATTTTTTTTGTAATATTTTCAATAACAACAATTGCATCATCAATAAAAATTCCAATTGCAAGAGTAAGACCAATAAGTGTTAAACGATTTAAGTCATATCCTAAGGCATCAATAATTGCAAAAGTTCCAATAACAGAAGTTGGAATTGCTAAGGCTGATACAATAGTAGCAGTTACATTTCGTAAAAAAAGAAAAACTATAAGAACTGCAAGAAATGCACCAAAAATAAGGTCAAATCGTACATTGTTGATATTTACCATAATTTTTTCAGATTGATCTTGTAATATTTTAATCTCTGTTTTTTCACCAGCAAGTATTTGTAGTTTTGGAAGCACTTTTTTCACAGCAGTAATAATATTTAAAACATTTTCACCTGCTATTTTTTTTACTTCTAAAGTTACACCTTGTTGTTTATTAAAAGAAGAAAAACTTTTTGCATCACTTAATCCATCTTGTATTGTTGCAATATCTTTTAATCTAACTCCTGGTTTTACTAATAAATTACTAACTTCTTCAATGTTTTGTGCATCGCCTTGAGCTTTGATAATTATTTCTTGGGTTTGATTAATAATTTTTCCAACACCTTGTTTTACATTTTGTTTTTGAATAATACTACTTACATCAGCTGAAGTAAGATTATATTTATTAAGTAAAAAAGGGTCTATGAAAATACGAATTTCTCTGTCTTGATACCCTAAAATATTAACTTCACCAACCCCTTTAATTCTTTGTAATTGAGGTTTGAGTTTTTCATCTGCTAGTCTCATTAAAGCAGTTGTATCTTCGCCACTTGAAGCAATAAAAAGACTAACAACAGCACCTGTTGCTCCTAGCTTTTTTACTATTGGTTTGTCAACTTCAGTAGGAAGATTTAAAGCACCAATTTTATCCCTTACATCATTTGTTGCTTCATCTAAATCTTTTGTAAGTTTAAATTGAACGGTTACAACACTAAAACCTTCATAACTTGTTGACATAAGCTTATCAATACCATCAACGCCTGAAACAGCTTCTTCAATTTTATCTGTTACTTTTGTTTCAACAGTAGATGGATCAGCACCTTTATATGTGGTTTGTACTGTAACAACAGGAAAATCTACATTTGGAAAAAGATTAATAGGCATAGTGTTATATGACATCAATCCAAAAACAATAAATGTTAAAACACCCATCAAAGTTGTGATTGGGCGATTAATAGCTAATTTATACATAATTTACTCAGCTTTAATTGTGCCATTACCAAAAAGGCCGGGCATTAAATCTTTTGTTTTTACTTCAGCTTGCATTTCTCTAGTTTCATTTAAAATAGTTGGATAAATTTTTGTGATTTTACCTTCATAAATTTTATCGCTACCATCAACTTTATAAGTAAAAAGTTGACCAACTTTAAGTTTTTGCCAATATTTTTCATCAAATTTTAAAACAAGTTTTACATCATCTAAAGCAATAACATCAATAAGTTTTGTTTGAGAAGCTAATACAATTGAACCTAAATCTATATTTTTTTTAGTAACTACTAAATCATACGGTGCTCTTAGTTCAGTTTTTCTCAAAATTATCTCTTTATTTTGAGCATTTAATTGAGTAATATCTCTATCATAAAGATAATTTTCCATTTTTTCTTTATCTATAACATCTGATATTTTTGCATATCTTTCATAGGTTTTAGCCGAGTGTTCAGCATTTTTTCTAGCAGTTTCATATTCAACTTTTTCTTGAGAATTATTCAAAGAAAGAAGTAAATCACCTTTTTTAACTTTATCTCCAACATTTACATTTAATGTTGAAATAATACCTGATATAGAAAGACCAAGTTCTGATTTTTTTTCACTAACTACATCAAATGTTGCATAAATTTCTTCTGCAAATAAGGCTTGAAATATAAATAGTGTAAGTATAAGAATTTTTTTCATTGTATAGCTCCTTTAATATTTTCGCCCATTTCATAAAGTAGTACAGCTTTTTGGTATTCAACTTCATTTAGGGCTGTTTGTAGTTGAGAATTTGAGTTAAATTTATCACTTAGTGCATCAAGATAACTAACATTGTTTACTATTCCTTGTTGGAATTTCTTTTTAATTAATTCATAAGTCATTTCAGAAGCTTGAAGTTTTGCCTTTGCAGCTTCAATTTTAGCAAGTGAAGTTTTATAACTATTTTGAGCATTTTTAAAACTAGCTTTTGCTTTATATTTTTCGTATTCTAATTCACTATTTTTAGATAAATAGTTTAAATAAGCAGCTTGTGCATTAGCAGATGTTGAACCAAAATCAAAAATTTTCCATTCTAATAAAAGTTGAATACTATTTTGATGATCCAAATTATTTGTAGCAACTGGATAATCAAAGTCATACTGAGAGTAAGTATCTTGGATTATTATTGTAGGTCTGTTTGGTGCTTTTGCTATTTTTGCTTCAGCTTTAGTACTTTGAATACTTTGCTCAAGTGCCAAAATATCAAAACGCTTTGGTTCTTCTTTTTTTGCATCTTTAAAAACTAAAGTAGAACCTTTTTCTACGATTATTTCTCGTCCAGTTAAATATTCTAAAGTATTAGAAATATTGTTTAGAGTATTATCAAGTGTTAACAAATCAACTTTTGTTTGCTCAATTGAAGATACGATTTTTTGTAATTCATCAGCTGTGATAGAGCCAACTGATAAAAATTTTTCTAAACGATACCGTTCAGCTTCAAGTTGTTGCATTTTTTGAGTAGTTGATTCTTTACTTGATAAAGTACTTAAATAATTGTAATAGTAATAAATCACATCTAATGAAATATTATTTTGAATTGAAGCCAATGAAAAAGTTGCAGATTTTATAAGTGCTTTTTGTTGTTCAAAAGATGCTTCTCTTTTTCCTCCATCATAAACAGTAAATGCAAGTGTTGCCAAACCAGTTGTACTTTTTTCAGGAGTAGATATATTTTTTTCTTGATTAAAAGTTTGATTTGCTCCTAAACTTAAGTTTGGCATATATCCACTTTTTGTAGCATATTCTTTTTCTTTTGTTGCTTCTAAAGTATAACGAGATGCTTCCACTTTTTTATTTTGTTCTGCTAAATTTAAAAGTTGATCTAAATTTCCAGCAAAACTAAAAAGTGGAAAAAGATAAATAAATATTAATTTTTTCATTGTTTTTTCCTTGTACATTGTTCAAGTAAATAAATTACATGTTTACTAAGTATTTTTTGTGTTTCATCAAAGTTCATATTGGAAGCTTTTGATTTAACTAAAAGTCCTTTTAAAAGCATAATAATATTGTTAGTTAACATATCAACATCATCAATAATAAATTCACCTTTCTCAATACCTTCATTTAAGCAAGTAGAGATAAAGTTATAATCTTTTTGAAAAAAACTTTCAAAATAAGCTGTATAAAGTTTAGTTTTATCAATAAGCATTGAACTTACAAAGTGTTGAAAAAGAATAAGTATTTGTTCCTTATCAAACTCTTCTTGGCATTCGTTGAAATTAAAATATTCTAAGATTTTTTCTTTTGCACTCATATTTTCTGTGGTACGTTTTTGAAAAGATTCTTCGTGTTGTTGAGTGATAATATCCCAAATAGTAAAAACAATTTCTTCTTTATTCTTAAAATAAAGATAAATAGTTCCTTTTGCGACACCAGCACTTTTTGCTATTTGATCAATACTGGTTTGTTGAATACCTTTTTCACAAAAAAGAGCAATGGAAGCCAGCGCTATATCACCTCGTTTTTCATCTTTATCTATGATTTTTGCCATAAAATACCTTGTTTTAATAATGAATGACCGTCAGTCATTTATGAAATGATATAACTTTTAATAAAGAATGTCAAGAATATAAATATGATTTTTTGAAGAATTTTTTGGAGAAATAAAACAATAAGATTTAAAAAAAGTAAAAGGACTTATCCTTTTACTTTGTGAATAATTAAACGGCTTCGCTACCTCTTTCCTCAGTTCTAATTCTTACTACTTCATCTAAAGATGAAACAAATATTTTCCCATCGCCGATTTTTCCAGTTTTTGCTGAGTTTACTATCGCATTTATTACTAATTCTACCATTTCATCTTTTACTACTATATCTATTTTGATTTTTGGTAAAAAATCTACTACATATTCAGCCCCTCTATAAAGCTCACTATGCCCTTGTTGTCTTCCATAACCTTTTACATCATATACACTCATACCTGTAATTCCAACTTCTACCAATGCATCTTTTACATCTTCTAATTTAAATGGTTTTATTATTACTTCTATCTTTTTCATTTTTTCTCCTTATCAATTTTTTTATAGGTTAAAACCACGCTCACCGTGTACTGATTCATCTAAACCTTGGCTCTCATTCTCTTCATTTACTCTAGCGCCACCTGTAAGGGTTGATGTAATATAATAAACAACAACTGTTCCAATTAATGTATAAATACCAACAATTAAAGCTGATTCAAATTGAACAAAAACTTGTCCTACTCTATCATCTGCATCTTTTAGTGGTCCTGACCATAACAGTTCTTTATCATTTAAAGCAAAAATACCAGTTGCAATTGCACCCCATAAACCAGCAAGGAAGTGTATACCAAATGCATCTAAACTATCATCATATCCAAGTTTTTTCTTAAGTGTAGAAACTCCAAAGAAAGCAATTATTGCTCCAATTATTCCAATAATAAAAGCTCCTCCCACACTTACAAAACCAGCTGCTGGAGTAATAGCAACTAAACCAGCAATAGCTCCTGATGCTGCACCTAAAAGAGTAGGTTTTTTAAATATTAATGATTCTATTGCTAACCATGTAATTGTTGCAACTGATGCTGCTATTGTTGTTGTAAGAAATGCAACACCTGCAATTGCATTTGCACCAAATGCAGAACCTGCATTAAATCCATACCAACCAAACCATAAAAGACCAGCACCAACCGCTGTTAAAATAATACTAACAGGTTTCATTGCAACTTTTGAATAACCAGCTCTTTTACCTATAAGTACTGCAAGAACAAGACCAGCTAAACCACCATTCATATGTACAACAGTTCCCCCCGCAAAATCAAGTGCACCTTCATTAAAAAGGTATCCGCCTCCCCAAACCATATGAGCAATTGGGGCATAAACAACAATTGTCCAAACTCCAGCAAAAATCATCCAAGTAGAAAATTTCATTCTTTCAATAACTGCACCAGATACGATAGCTACTGTAATTGCAGCAAAAGTACCTTGAAAAGCTATAAAGATAAATTTAGGATAAAGTTGCCCTAATTCAACATTTGCAAGTTCTTTCCAGCTAATACCTTCTAACATAACATGGGCAAAACCACCGATAAATTGGTTCATTGAACCATCAATTGTTCCAAATGCAATAGAAAAACCTGCAATAATCCATGCAATAAACGCAATTGTAAATGCTCCAAACACCATTGTGTAAGTATTTAAAACATTTTTAGCTCTTGTCATACCAGCATAAAATAAAGCTAGTCCAATAGGTGTCATCAACATAACTAATGCTGTTGAAATCATCATCCAAGCAGTGTCACCTGAGTTAAGTACTGGTATTGTTTCTTCTGCTAATGCAAAAGTACTAAGAAGTGAAGTCAAAAACCACTTTTTCATTTATTCTCCTTTGAATAGTATTTATACAAAAAATTATAATATTAAATTTTGAAAAGAAGAAAATAATGTTGTTTAAAAAATAACCAATAAATCTATTTGTAATTAGCTAAGCTTACTTAAAGGAATAGAAAGTTAAGTTCTATTACAATGCAACACTTTAATTTTTACACCTTAGGATAAAAAATGGATTTAACAGTAATAATTGGTATGATTGGTGGATTAATATCAATTGCCACAGGGGACTTAATGGAAGGTGGGAATCCAGCCCATGTAATTCATATTACATCATTGATTATTGTTATTCCTACTGCAATGTTTTCTGCTGCAACTGCTACTGAATCTCATGCCCTTTCTGCTGCTTTCAAAGAATTAAAAATGGTATTTAAAAAATCACCAATAAATTTTGAAGAAAGAATAGACCAAATAGTAGATTATGCAATTATGGTAAAAAAGAATGGTGTTTTAGCGCTTGAGAAGGATGTTCAATTAATAGAAGATGCATTTTTAAAAGAAGCACTAGGTATGGTTGTTGATGGATCAAAAGAAGAACAAATAGAAAAATTCTTAGAACCTATTATTGAAGAGACAGAACATTATTATCATGGTGCTTCTCATTATTGGTTATTAGCTGGTGAAACTTGTCCTGTTATGGGACTAATTGGAGCAGTTTTGGGATTAATTCTTGCTTTACAAAAACTTGATAATCCTGCTGAAATGGCAGCTGGTATTGCGGGAGCATTTACTGCAACAGTTACAGGAATTGCAGGAGCTTATATGTTTTTAGGACCTTGGGGAAATAAAATGAAGGGTAAAGCGCATCTTTTAATAAAAGAAAAACAACTTATTTTAGAAGGTGTAAAAGGTATATCAAGAGGAGATACTCCTGGTGAATTAAAAATTCAGCTAACAAATATGATAACTGCAATGCCTACAAAAGGTTAAAAGATGGCTAAAAAATGTCCTAAATGTGAATGTCCTGCAGGTGAAAAATGGGCTGTTCCCTTTGCTGACTTTCTTAGTTTGTTGCTTGCTTTATTTATCGCTTTATACGCATTAGCCTCTGTTAATATCGAAAAACAAAAAGCATTAAAAGAAGAATTTGTAAAAATTTATAGTTTTAATACACTTTCTCAAACTTTAGCAGAACCCCAAGAAGATGAAGAATCAGCTACAACTGATAAAGAAACAGATAAAGAAATTCAAAAAAAAGAGCAAGGGAAAGATTCTAACTTTGATAAAGCAATGGAAGAATTAAGCGAATTAGAAAATAAAAATACAAAAGATGGTAATTTAGCAGAAGTTAGTGATGGAGTATTAATGACTCTTCCTGCAAATTTATTATTTGAATCAGGAAAATCCGAAATTACTGGAGAATATGGTTCTTTATTTTTAAGTAGAATTGCAAAAATTATATCTATGATGCCAGCTGATACAGAAGTTAATATTAAAGGCTTTGCAGAAGATCAAGAGATTATTAAAAACTCAAAATATCAAGATGCATTAGAGCTTTCTACTGCTAGAGCTAATAATGTATTAAGAGAATTAATAAGATATAAAGTACCAAAAGATAGATTGTTTTCAAGTGGATATGGTTCTAAAAAAACAAATCCTTACCAAAAACAAACTGGTGATAAAACAAATAGTAATAGAAAAGTTGAATTTGAAGTGAAAAGTACAAAAAATAGTGAAAATGAACCTGGAATCGAGTCGATTTTTGAAGAGTTAAAAAGATGAAAAAAAAGAAATTAGATTTACTTTTGCCTGCTTCAAAATGCTGTTTAAAAAAATATTTAGATATAGATTTTATATCTAAATATGGTTCTTTATTAATTGTATTAAGTATATTTTTGTTGCAAATTTATAATTTATCTATTGGATATAATTTTTATACATCACTATTTTCTTTTTTTATAAATGGTTTTTTTCTATTTGCAGTTCTTGTTAAAACTGAATTTATTAGTTTTGAGAAAATTCAACCATATTTAAATATGATTTTAAAAATTTTAATTTTTGTATTAATTTTAAACTTTTTTGGTTATTGGTTATCTCAAGTAGGTTTATTTAACTATATTTTTGCACCGATAAGTCTTTTAGGTGCATATCTTGTTTTTATGTTATTAATAAAATAAGGAAAAAAAATAATGACTAATTTATTTAAGTTTATGGTTGTTTTATCGTTAAGTGTAACTTTTTTAAATGCAGAAAGTACTCAAGCACAAGCTAAAGCGTTAGTTGAAAAAGGTGTTGAATTTTGTAAAAAAGTTGGAGTAGAAGCTTGTATTGAAGAGTTTAACAAACCAGAAAGTGAATTTGTAAAAGATGATTTATATATTTGGGCAAATGATTTTGATGGAATAATTACAGCTCATCCAAAAAAACCATTAAAAGGCAAAAATTTATATAGATATAAAGATAAAGTAGGAAATCAATTATTTAAAAATTGTATTGAAAAAGTAAAAGCTGATGGTTCAGGTTGGGTTGATTATATATGGGAACATCCAACAAATGGAGAACAGACTTTGAAAACTTCTTTTGTAATTGGTATTGGAAAAGATCAATTAATTGGTGCGGGTGTTTATAAATAATATAAGTAGTCTAAATTATTTAGATATAATTGCAAAAAGTAAATTAATCGGAGAATTATGAATTTTAATCAATTAGATGAAGAAGAAAAAAAACAATTACATACAAAAGCAATAGACCTTGCAGAAAATTTAGGTGGAGTTAATTTTTTTCTTCAAATGATAGAAGATATAAAAATGGAAAAACCTCATGCCTTATTAAATAAAAGTTGTGTATTTCATTTTTCAAAAGGAAAATTAAATTGGAATAAACAAATTTTCAAAGAGAGTACAAACCTTCTATTTTCAGCAATGAGAAAAGAGGAAAAAGATGGTGATATGCTAAATGGTCTTTCACCAAAAGAGTATAAAGAAACTATGAATATGATGAGAACATTAAAACCTCTTATAATAACTATAACACCAAAAAAAGTTGAAGAGCCAAGAACTTTTTCATTTTCTATTTTAGATACAAGTATTGCTAAAAAAACAAAAATAGATTTATTTTATAAAATGGTATTTTTTTATCATGTTGATTTTGCTAAAGATGTTTTAAATTATGGAAGTGAAGAAAATTAATGGATGGAAAAAAAAGATTTAATATAAAACAAGGTTTAAAAGTAAACATTGTTTTAAAAGAAGACCAAAGAAGTGGAAAATTAACTTCAGGTATTGTAAAAGACATTCTTACAAATTCACCAATTCATCCACATGGAATAAAAGTAAGACTTCAAGATGGACAAGTTGGTCGGGTTCAAGAGATTTTATAAATTAAATATGAAAGATTTTATCTTTTATATTTTTTATAAAAGGCTAAACATAAAATCATTCCAAGAAGCGCCATTCCTGCCCCTATTAGTGATGGATAATTGAAAGCTAATCCAAATAATAATGGAATCCCACCAAAAAAAGCTCCCAAAGCATTTGCCACATTAAAAGCTGCTTGAATAAAAGCTGCTCCTAACATTTCAGAGTGTTTAGCACTTCTTAGCATAACCATATTTATAGGAGATCCAATAGACATTGCTAATGCACCACAAATAAAAGTAAGTATAATTGAGATAATTTTATTGTCTGAAAAGAAAAATACTAAAATAAGTGAAAATACCATTAATGATAATAAAATAATAGAAGCAATTACTGGATCTTTTTTATCAGCTAAATATCCGCCTGCAATATTTCCAACAACCATTCCTGCACCTGCAACAATCATTAAATAAGATATATCAGCTATATCAAAACCTGATACATTAATTAAAAGTGGAGCAATATAACTAAACCAAGCGAATAATCCACCAAACCCTACTGCAACAATAGTCAATATGTGCCATGCTTTTATAGTTTTGAAAAATTCTAATTCTTCTTTTAATGTAACACTTCTTAATGGTTTTAAGTGTGGTAACCAAAGATATAAAAATAAAATAGTTAATAATCCTAATAATGAAACTACTCCAAATGCATATCGCCAATGAAGATGATGTCCTAAAAAAGTAACAAAGGGAACCATTGCTAGAATTGCAATGGTTAATCCTGTAAACATTGATGCTATTGCTTGGGCTTCTTTTCCTTTTTTTGCTAATTTTGCTGCAACAACAGTTCCTACTCCAAAAAAAGCACCATGAGGAAGTCCTGCAAAAAATCTTGACATTAAAAGGGTATTATAATCAGGTGCAATTATTGAAAAGGCATTAAATATTGTAAATAAAATCATTAATGAAATCAAGATATATTTAGGAGGAAATTTAGCGCTAAGTGCAACTAAAATAGGAGCTCCTATTACAACTCCCAATGCATAAGCAGAAATTAAATGTCCAGCAATTGGAATAGAAACATTTAAAGAATTTGAAACATCGGGAAGTAATCCCATTATTATAAATTCAGTTGTCCCAATTGCAAGACCACCTAAGGCTAGTGGAAATAGTTGTTTTGTCATTTGAAGAAACTTTATATTGAATTTTATACATATTTGGAATTTTAGTAGGAATTTTTTATTGTTAACTTAAAGCCAAAATTAGTATAAAGAATAATTAAGAGTAAATTAAGTACAATCCCGTACTTTTTTAGAAAACTAAAATCATTTAAGTTTCCTAGAATGGGAGTATCGTTTCAACTAAATGTTGATTTGCACGAGAAGCATGGGTAAGGCTATAATTACTCAAACCAATTTATATAAAG
>OBMA010001179.1_pt1 | contig 15967 bp, 11 predicted proteins | sample 1539141 | NCBI WGS metagenome assembly OBMA01 (sample SAMEA3991484, study PRJEB22521) | metagenome | biome: anthropogenic terrestrial biome; feature: sewage plant; material: raw primary sludge | place: Sweden | collected 2012-09-26 | reverse complement strand
ATTATCGGTCCGTCTTTGTCATCATAATCTATAAAGTCTATCTTTACAGAAGACAGTCCCAGTCTGTTTGGTCTGAAAGGACTACGACTTGCAAACACGCCAACCTTTTCGTTACCCCCCAATCGTGGAGGCCTTACCATAAGACTTGACGAATAATCTTTATTTGCCGAAAACTCCCATATAAGCCAAATATAATCAAAGCCTTCCATCCCCCTTAAAGCATCAACGTTTCTAAATTTTGGCTCAAAAACGACGTATCCTTTGAGGCTTTCAATAATACCGCTTTGTTTGGGAATACCAAACTTAGAATTAAACGGAGAGTGGAAATATGCTATTGGCTCTATTGTCATACTCTATAGAATATAGATGTTATGATTATTATCACAAAAGTTGAAAGTCCAACACATATTGGCACATAAATTTGTTTCAGGTCTTGTGCATATTTCTTTCCGCTCAGTCGCTGAAAAACATAATATACAATAGAAGAACCAAACAATCCGAACAAGGCACCAATTACGAGATCACCGAAATAATGCACACCAAGATACATTCTGCTATAACATACAATCGCAGCCCATACTACAAGAAAACCTGTCAGCCAATGACGCCGTAGAAGATAAGCCATGAAGAACACAAGTCCCCACGTATTACTTGCGTGTGATGATGGCAAACCGTAGCTTCCACCACGGTGTCCGTCCACGATATGCACCATACTGCTAATTGGGTTTTGTAAATTACTTGGTCGTAGGCGTGCTGCCCACGGACGAATGATATGTGAGCTGAAACTATCAGTAAATAGGATTATCACTCCCACAGTAAGCAATATACCAAAAACTACTTTTGGCGAGTAGTTGCGCAACATCACGTATAGCAATGATAAATAAAGTGGTACCCAAATCAATCTGCCGCTGACCAACCACATAAACGTGTCCCAATACGAATTGTGGCAACCGTTTACGGTAAGGAAAACTGAAGTATCAACAGACTTCACTTCCTGCATAATATCTAGTAATTCTACTATCATCTTTTAGAAATATCGTCATATAGTTTTTGAAGATATGCTTTTCCGCTGTTTAGCAGTAGGCTTTTTCGCTTGCCTTCATTAAACATTATCTTGTTTGATGTGTTATCATATATAATATGATTGTCGGCTGTCGCCATTCCCCATGCATCTGGAACTGTGAAGAATGCGAAGTGTGGAGCTTTTGTGTCAAGCATATCCTTACTGAACTTTATGTCAGAATGGTTCAGTTTCAACTGTCCTAGCAAAGTAGCTGCTATATCTTGCTGCGAACCATATACATTTATCTTTTGTGGTGAGTCTATCGCTCCACCAAGCCAAATCATAGGAATCTGGTATCGTTTAATCTCAAAATTACTAATACCCTCAGGATAACATCCCAAATGATCAGGAACAAGGATAACTAATGACTTCTTCCAGCGTCCGCTTTTCTTCAGGAATGAAATAAAGTTTCCTACACTGTTGTCTGCATAAGCAAAAGCATTGAGCACCTTGTTACCCAACTTATGATATGGCACGTCAAAAGGCTCGTGCGAACTGCTTGTCTGCACTACCCTCATCATTGGCTGTTTTGTCTGTTTCTCTGTTTTCAGATCATTTTCCAATCTGTTAAATACGATATGATCAGGAGCACCCCATTTACCAAGTCTTTCGTCAATCGGAAAACTTACGTCAGATATGATGTCCGTAAATCCCATGCTAGTGAGGTATGAACGCATATTTGTGAAGTCAGCATCACCACCATAGTAATATTTCAGACCATATCCAGCCTTACCCAACTTCCCTGCAATAGAAGGCAGATTGTTTGTCTTCTTAGGATATTTCATCAAACTCATTGTTGGCTGTGCAGGATATCCGCTTAATATAGCCAACGTACCACGATCTGTTCTGAAACTGTTGGCATAGAAGTTAGTGAAATATACTCCTTCATTCTTGAGTTTGTTTATATTCGGCAGTGCATTAGTCTTCATCACAGCTTCAGAGAAACTCTCCATGATTACGATATAAACATCAGGTCTTTCGTTGTTTATCACCTGTTGAGTAGAATCACTCTTTGTATAAATCATTTTGGCAAATAGCTTATCAGCCTTTTTACCGTCCAAAAATCTATATTGTTTGGCGAAATCTTCCTGATGACTCAAACTCTCCATAATACTGAAAAATGGATTTACCGCAGCATGATTCAGTTTCATGTCGCTGCTGAAATATACCTCACCGGTATTCATTGCAGAAACAGTGATACCACCACGTATAGGCAAGAACAAAAGTCCTACAAGCAAAGTCATCAATGCAGTATTCTTCACTCTATATGCCACGCTATAAAGTTTCTTTGTGTCCTTATCTTTAAAGGTCCAGCGCAAAGCATAGAATATACCAACGGCAATTGCCAACGCCAATAATACTCCGAATATAACGGTAACCATGCTTACGCTAGCTACTGCGTCAGAAGGTGAAGAGAAGAAATAGAACAGAGGGGTTGAATCCAATGGGAATCCCCAATATTCATACAAGGCTATGTTAAGGCAAAATGTTAGGGAAATAAACAGTGACACGATTCCCATATATGCGTGCCCTATCCATTTCACTGCATTACTTTTTGTCCATATACCTGCAATCAGCAGTAATCCTGGTAATACGCAAAGATATCCAGACATAGATAAATCAAGTGGCAAACCATGCAGCATCACTCTAAACCATTCCATAACGCCAACGTCAGAGAAGCGTTTATAATAAGACAACATAAAAAGTGGTTTCTGAATAAGGAATAATCCTACCAGTACCATATATAACTTAACAAATTTCAGTATATTAATTTTCATCTATGTATTCAAAATGCCGTTTTATATGTCTATCTTGCATTTAGTGGCAAAGGTACATAAATATAATTTCCGAATACTTAAACTACACAGTGCTTTTGCACAGATTAACATTTGTACGAAACTATAAACAAGTATGTCGTTTATTTTATATTATCTGGTGATAAATATAGCAAGATTTAAGAATTAAAATCTCACTAAGCCGGAACATCCAGCGCCATTACCGTCATAATATGGCATGGCAACAAATTGCATACTACTTTTCTTTTTCCTGCAGTCTGCATTCTTAAATATCTTAGGATAAAGCCAATATGATAATTTTGTACTCAATATACCTATACCTGCACCTGCTAAGATATCATTCAGCCAATGTCTGTTGTTATACATTCTAAAAAATCCTGTTCCTGCTGCCACTGCATATCCAGCTACGCCAATCCATGGTGACACATTCTTATATTCCTGATACAGAAACTCTGCACCCATAAAAGCCATAGCCGTATGACCTGAAGGAAATGAATTGTGTGTTGTTCCGTCTGGACGCATCTCTCTGATTGTGTGTTTCATAGTACCTGCAACAACACTCATTGTAAGCCATGACATAGCCAATATCATTGTTCTATCTTTAAAGTCATGAACACCTTTTATTCCACAAAGGTTCAATCCGTAGACAGACAATGCCGGCACATATTGTGAATAGTCATCAATACTAAATTTAGAATCAATGCCCTCTCGAAGTTCTTCATTTATATCGAGGTTTTGATTCTTCAACCAATCACTTCCTATGCTCAATATTCCTACACCTAGACAAACCGTAGGAGCTATCAAATGTTTTAATTTAATATTGTGTGTGTTATCTAACGTTTCAATTTTTACACTACTATATTTCAAACTATCATCTTGAGCTATTGCCTTGCATGTTACAAGACAACTCATCAATACCATAAATACTATTTTCATACATTATAATTAGGATTCTGCGGCAAAATTACTATTAAATTTTGTAGGAATTCTGAATTTAGAAAAAAAATATAAGTTAAATTGTGTTATATATGTAATAGCAACTGCAAAATTCAAATTTTCTACAAACTCGTATTATAGTTTTGCCTATATCAAAAAATTTAATTATATGCTTAAAAGACTTATTATTATCATTATTTACACAGTAACATGTGTTATAATCAAAGCACAAACTTCTCTCGAATATTATTTGAGTCATGCCGTTGATAACAGTCCACAAATAAAGCAATTGCTGAATGAAAAAGAGATTCACACTCTTGAAGCTGAACGATTAAGAGCGGTATATAAGGGGGCAAATATCAGTCTTAATGGTAATCTGCTTATTGTGCCTATTATATCACAAGATAACGGCAAGACAAAGCTAGATTGGAATGCACAAAGCGCTGACAGATACTACGGTTATGATTTAGGCCAAGCCAATAGTAACCTTTTTCTGGGTGCTACATGGACAAAGCCTTTACTTAGTAACTCATCATACAACGCTGAGAAAGAAAGACTGGACATAGAGAAAAGCATGTCTGACAATTCTATGAAACTGAACATACACGATATAAAGAAAGTTGTTACCGACCAATATATATTATGTCTGATGGATAATAATCAAATGAAACTGGCTGAAAATATTATTGAAAGTCTGAAAGCACAATATATTATTATGTGTAAACTGGCTGCAAACGGACTTGTGAAAAATTCTGATTTACAAATGCTTAATATTGAATGCAGCAATAATGAATATATAAAAGAAGGAGCTATGCAATCATATCATCTTCATCGTGCCGAACTTGATATAATGTGCGGCATAAGCGATTCTACACATAATGATTTGGAAGACATACATTTAACGCCTGAAATAGAAGCTAACGGCATTTCTCCATTCATAGAGAAATACAGGTTAGACAGTTTGCATACGGTTTCTGTTTTGAAAAGCGGAATGATTAAATATCATCCCAAACTTAATCTTTATGTTGATGGAGGCGTAAACACAGCTAATTTCAACAACACTTACAGAAGAATGGGAGTAAGTGCAGGAGTGAACTTTTCGTGGCTACTTTTCGATGGCAGACAAAAACGAAACCTACAACGACAGACTGATGTAGAACTTAGGACCATAAAAGATTACCAAGATAGATTTATGGCAGACAGAATCAGAAACAGAAATAAATATATACAACAGATAAAAGATATGGATATACAGGATGCCAAACTAAAAAAGCAAATCGCAGACTATGACACACTGATTGATAATTACACCAGTCAGCTGAAACATGGCGAACTGTCTGTGATAAACTATGTTACAGTATTAAGAAACAGAATGCAGGTAGCGCAAGAAGAGATGACGATATCAGCAAACCGAGAATTATTGATTAACGCATTAAACTATTGGAATTGGTAATATGAAAAGATACTTTTTGATAATAGTCCTTGTCTCTATAATGGGACTAACTGGATGTAAAGACAATGTCAGCAATGCTTCCGAAGATGTTAAGCCAGAAACGGAAGTTTCTCTGACGCATGTTTCACATGGAAATATTGAAAGCAAACTTGAACTGCTTGCTACGACTGCTTATTTAAAACATACGTCAATTGTTTCGCCTACCGCTTCATATATAACGGCTGTAAATGTACAGCAAGGACAGATTGTAAGAAGAGGGCAGACAGTATTCAACCTTGAAAGTAAGGAATATAAAGCATTGGAAGGAATAGACAACCAGCAACCTCGTTATGGCAAAATGAGCATAAAGTCTCCTGTGAATGGAATTATTTTAGACGTTCAGCAACAATGCGGAAGTTATGTTCCTGAAGGTACAGTATTGGCTACCGAGGTGAACTTAAACAGTCTGGTATATAAGATTGACGTGCCCTATGAAGACATTAAATATGCGAGAACAGGCAGCAAATGCATCATAGTACTTCCTGATAACAGGCATCTTTCGGCTCGAATATCAGCTCCGCTTGTTTCCATGAACACAGTTTCTCAATCACAACAGATTATAGCCCGTGCACAATCTCCGTTTTTACCAGAAGGCATGAACGTAAAAGTAATTATAAAGAAAAGTAACTACAGTAGAAACATGCAGATTCTTCCACGAGAAGCTGTACAAAGTAATGAAGACATGACCAAATACTGGGTTATGAAACTTATAGGAAAAGACAAGGCTGTAAAAGTTCCAGTCACTATAGGTAACAATAATAACAATTACATTGAAATAGCATCACCAAAGTTTTCTGATTATGACAATATAATTCTCACAGGAGCTTACGCTTTGGATGATGGAGCAACGGTTAAAGTAAAAAAATAGAATAGATACATATATGAAATACAAGATAAGTTTTCATGAGCGTTATCGCAATCCTATACTGTTTTTGGGTATTGTATTGTTTACTGCTGGTATATTATGCTATACCAAGATGCAGACAAACCTTTTTCCAGAAGTACTGTTCCCAAGAATTACGGTAATAGCCGATGCAGGAGAACAACCCATCGAAAGAATAATGGCAACAACCACGAAGCCATTAGAAAGTGCAGTAAAAAAGGTTCAGGGGGTATCTGTTGTAAAGAGTAGCACAAGTCGTGGTAGTTGCACCATTGACGTATATTTTGATTGGGGCACTGATATATATGCCGCAAAGTCACAACTTGAAAGCCGAGTAAATGAGATCAAGGGCTTCTTACCTTCAGGTATCGTTATTTCCACTGAGGCAATGAATCAGTCGCTTTATCCTGTTTATGGATATACATTGGAAAGCGACACTCATAGTCGCATAGAACTCCGTGATGCAGCCAATCTCATCGCACGTCCAGCCTTCTCACAGATAAAGGGAATTAGCAATGTTGTTGTACGTGGTGGAAGGACAAAAGAATACGTTATAGAACCTGATGCCGCAAAGATGTCACAACTTGGTATTACTCCTACCATGATTAAAAAGGCTTTTGATGAAACCAATTTTGTCTCTGGTAATGGTAATATAGCAGCATATCACAGAATATATCTCACCATAACAGACACAAGAATAAACACTATCGATGATTTGCGCAACACCATAATCCGCAACACAAACAATAGGGTCATACACCTTTCTGATATAGCACGTGTTGACGTAAAGGAACGTCAGGATTTCTTCAAGATTAATGCAGAAGGAAAAGATGCCGTTCTCATTGACTTAGTGAAACAACAAGGAGTGAATCTTCTGGACTTTGCCAAAAACACAGAAGACAAAGCTAAAGAAATACGCAATCAACTCCCACCGGGTTACACTCTGCAACCATATTATAATCAGAGTGCCTTTGTAAGCAACAGCGTTCACAGTGTAATGGAAACCATTATAGAAGGATTGTTTCTTGCTATTATAGTAATGATATTCTTCCTCCGTTCATGGCGCTCCAGTCTTGTGGTGATGCTCACGATTCCTGTAACCATAGCCTTCAGTTTTTTGCTTATGTATATGGCAGGCATCACTATAAACGTTATGTCACTAGGCGCATTGGCAGCATCGGTTGGTCTGATAATAGATGATGCCATAGTAATTATTGAACAGATATATCGTGACCACGAAGAGCATCCCGAATATACGAAATATGACGCAGTGAAAAAATCTATTAATTATCTTTTCCCTGCTATGGTAGCCTCTTCTTTGGCAACAATCGTGATCTATTTTCCATTCAGACTTATGAGTGGATTGGCAGGAAGTTTTTTCCGTGAGCTATCAAATACTATGCAGCTAACACTTGTCGCATCTTTTTTGGTCACGTGGCTTCTTTTGCCAGTTCTTCATCTGTTTATCGGCTATAAAAAAAAGAAAGACTCTCCACGCACAGACATATCATCAGAAGATATCGCCTTGAAGAAAGTTAGTTGGTTAACTCAGTTATACAAGCGTCCATATATTGCGTTAGCGTTTCTTATCACATTAGTAGGTGTAACAATTTTTGTCTCTACGCAGCTTAAAACTGGTTTTCTGCCAGAACTTGACGAAGGTACTATTGTATTGGATTATCACACACCATCAGGTACAGACATTGAAGAAACCGACCGTCTTTGTCGACAAATGGAACATATTATAATGAGCAATCCGAATGTGCAGACTTATTCTAGGCGTACAGCTCTCGGAATGTCATTCACCACACGTCCTAGCAATTATGGTGATTATCTTATCGAATTAAAAAACAATCGCAAAAAGACAACACCAGAAGTTATCAGCGAACTTCGTCGTGAAATATCAGAGAGAGTTCCAGCTGTTACCGCTGATTTCGGACAGCGCATATCCGACTTGCTTGGAGATCTTATGAGTACCCCGAAACCTATTGAGGTAAAAATATTCGGTAACGACTATCGGGTGATAAGACAAATAGCGCAACAAGCTGAAAATATCATGCATACTGTACCAGGAATTGTGGATATTGACAATGGCATGATACCTGCAGGTTCCTCTCTTATCGTATCCCCGAATAAAGAATTACTTTCTCAGTATGGTGTTTCACTTACTGATTTTGAGCAACAGTTGAGCATGTATGTTGACGGAGTTCCGCTTTGTCAGCCTGCAGATATGATAGAGCCAGATCTAGCACAGGCTTCAATGACAGGGGGATTGCAAATTGGAAGCATACAAGACGGCGAGCAGATGCGCAGAATATTATTGAGATTTATAAGCTACAAAAACAATTCTCCAGAAAAGCTGAAACAGCAGCCCATATTTCTACCTGATGGGACAACGCGTCCTATATCATTCTTTGCCGACATAAAAGTACAGGCTGGAGAAATAGAGCAAAGACGTGAAGACTTAAAAAGCGATGTTGCACTAACGGCAAGACTCGACGGCAGAGATTTAGGCGGTACGGTATCAGAACTACAGTCACAGTTTAAGAAACACCTATCCATGCCAAAAGGATATAATGTAACATTTGGTGGAGCATATTCCGAACAGCAACAATCGTTCAATGAACTTATGACGATATTGTGCACCGCTATATTATTGGTTCTCACTGTACTGATGTTCTTATTCCGACAATGGAAAATATCATTTGCCATACTTTTCATTTCAATATGCGGAATCTGTGGCTCATTGATAGCACTATGGATAACAGGCGTTCCACTGAATGTAAGCAGTTACACTGGAATAATAATGATTGTCGGTATTATTGCTGAGAATTCTATATTCACAGTACAGCAATATCGCATGAACCGTAAACATGGTGCTGGTGTCGTCGAATCCGTAAACTATGCGATAGCTTTGCGCATCCGTCCTAAATTAATGACTGCTATAGGAGCCATTCTGGCATTATTACCATTAGCATTAGGACTTGGAATGGGAGCACAGATGCAGCAGCCTCTTGCAGTCGCTGTCATTGGAGGCTTCATAGCGGGGCTCCCTATGTTACTTATCGTATTGCCTAGTCTGATGATGATCATCTATCGCAATCGTGACAAAAAATAGTCTATAATATAAATTTTAAGAAAACATGCCATCGTAAATAATTAAGTACTACCTTTGCAACAACATATCCTGTATTTAGATAATTAACGTCTTGGCATGCAGGAAAATAAAATATATAAAATATGTGGAAATATTATGCTTTATTGTCAGCGTGCTTTGCTGCACTGACAGCAATTTTCGCTAAAGTCGGAGTCAAAGACATCAACTCTGATTTAGCTACCGCTATCCGTACCACGATAATATTGATTATCACGTGGGGAATAGTTATCATTGGTAATCATCTGGGAGAAGTAAAAGAAATCACTAGCCATACTTGGATATTCTTAGTTCTGTCAGGAGCAGCAACCGGACTATCATGGCTCTTTTACTTTAAGGCTTTGCAAAACGGAAATGTATCTCAAGTTGCTCCTATTGACAAACTCAGTGTTGTAATAACAATCATCCTCTCTTTCTTTATATTAAAAGAACCGGTAACGATGAAAGTCATTTTCGGAGCTTTGTTTATCACAGCTGGCAGTTTAATCATGTTATTATAATGAAAATACTTATCGTTGAAGATGAACATCAGTTAAGCAATAGCATATTACACTTTCTTAGTGGAAATGACTATATCTGCGAACAGGCATTCTGTTGTAATGACGCCATGATAAAAATTGGCGTTTACGACTACGATTGTATCTTGCTCGACTTGATGCTACCTGATGGCAGTGGATTGGACATACTGCGGTTTATCAAGCAGCGTTCGCCAAAGACTGGAGTTATCATCATCTCGGCAAAAGATTCTGTTGATGACAAAATCACAGGACTGAAAATCGGGGCTGACGATTATCTGGCAAAACCTTTCAATCTTTCCGAACTTGCCATGCGCGTGTTTGCACTCATCAGACGTAGAGAATTCTCCAGCGATAATATTTTAAAGAGTAATGAGATTTATATAGACTTGCTAAGTAAGGAAGTCAAGGTTAAAGATCAATTAGTTGATCTCACTAAATCGGAATATGAACTATTACTTTTCCTCATAGGTAACAAGAATAAAGTTGTTTCCAAAATAGCTATAGCCGAACATCTATGTGGAGACATGGCTGATTTGATGGATAACTTCAATTTCATATATGCACATATCAAAAACCTGAAACTAAAGCTTGCAGCACTAGGTTGCAATGACTATATAAAGACTTCGTATGGAACAGGATATAAATGGACAGAATGAAAAGCCTACAGAATAAAAGCATCACTCAGTTTACAATATGTCTTATAGGGATATTGTTGCTTGCCGCACCTTTGTTTTACGTCATCACTGAAAAATATTATGCTGAGGAATTAGAAGACATTCTTGAATGTGTAAGAAGCCAGCATCCAATCGGCAAACTTGATTTGCAGCGAGATATAATGGTTGGAATTCTTATACAATATGGGCTTATAGCGGTAATATTGGGAGTGTCGGTTATCTTTACGTTGCGATTTATCACACGTCGGTTATGGAAACCGTTTGACGACACATTACAGAAGATTGAGAACTTTCATTTAGGACATGACTGTATTCCGAAATTCGAAAAGACCGACATAAAAGAATTTGAAAGACTCAACAACTCTATTTCTGACTTGATAAAGAGAGATATAAACAGCTATCAGGTACAGAAAGAATTTACCGAGAATGCTTCCCATGAATTGCAGACCCCAATAGCAATAATAAGATCAAATCTGGATTTGCTGCTGCAAGAGGAACTTAATGAGGAAGAATATTCTTTAGTCCAGAACATGTATGATGTAACGACAAGACTTGGGCGCCTTAATCGCAGTCTGCTACTGTTGGCTAAGATAGAAAATAATCAATATGAAGATGCAGAAGAAGTTGATGTAACCCTGTTCATCAAAGACAGCATACCTCAATATAACAACATATATTCAGAAACCATTAATTTTAATGGCGATCAGGAAAACCATTTATTAATAAGAGCCAATCGCATTTTATTGGAAGTGCTTATAAATAATCTTGTGGTAAATGCTTTGCGACATAATGTAGAGGGTGAAGCCGTGAATATCGTATGCAAAGACAAATCACTTTCTGTCATTAATAAAGCCATAGATGGGGCTTTAAATTCACGCAACATGTTCAACAGATTTAATAATCCACATAGAAGTCAGAAAGGTAATGGACTGGGACTTGCTATAGTTAAGGAGATATGCGATTATTATCATTGGCAGATATACTATTCTTATAGTAATAGTGAACATTGTTTTCTTGTAGAATTCAAATAACAACTTAATCCCTTCATTGCTCTGCACCACAATCAAGATATGACACAGAGCCATGAAGGAATCAAACTATACTTTATTCAATAACACCTGTCACAAACATATCAGGCAATAGCTTTGAAGCGGGTTGCTTGATAATCTTTGCATGAACGGTGACAGATTTAGAACCATCATCAAATGTTGAGTTGATGTCGTAAATGCGTGCACGAAACTTTACCATCGGGTTATTGGTTAGCGATACGTTCACAATCTGACCTATACGCACTTTTGATAAATCTTTCTCAAAAGCCTTCATGTCACAATGCAGATTTACATTGTTTACAACGGTCATCAACGATGTCGTCATATCCACATAACTACCCATACTGATATTAATCTTTCCCACAATACCACTGATTGGCGAACGAACTGGGATTAATGTTGTAATGCGACCCAACGTTACCGAAGATGGATTCACGCCCAACTGTCTGAGTTGTCTGCCTATACCTAGCACACTGGCATTGGCTATCGCATAAGAAGCCTCAGCCTGCTGAAGGGTTTTCTGAACACCAGCTCCCTGACTTGTAAGAGTCTGCTGACGATTTAGCTCTAGTCGTGCAGCTGATCGCTCACTCACCGAGGCGATATACTGCCTTTGAAGAGCTACAACCTCAGTGTTCTCTATATAAGCCACAACCTGTCCACGACCTACATGATAACCTTCACGCGTAAGAATCCTGCGCACTACTCCACCAGCGATTGGCGCAATGTCAGCACGATTCTGAGGATCCAATCCCAATTTACCAGTCATCCTCACAATATTATTTGTCTTACTTAGATCTGGTGCAGGGTCAGCATCCGCAGATTCATCGTCATCAGCTTCTTCTTTCTCTGTAGCCTCTGTCTTGCTCTTGTCATTCACGTTATCTTTCTTGCCACTTCCACATGATGCCAGTGCAGCTACTACAAAAAGCATCACGATATATTTACTTACTTTCTTCATTGTTTGTCTCCTTTCAGATAATTTAATTCCACAATCGTTTTGTTATATCTGCACACCGCATCAGCATAGTCTTTCCATACATCTACAGCGCTCTGCATATTCTGCATCAGTTCTATATAACCTATTGAACCGTTCTCATAGCTTATTTTTGATATACGTTCCATCTCACGCGCTTGTGGCACTCCTTTCGTTTGATAATACTCCAATGAGTTACGCGCACTTAGATAGTCGTTATATGCCACTTCGTAAGCCTTGCGCAGCATATACTCCTGATTTCTGACATTCAGTCTGGCTATATCTACATTCTTGCGTGCAGCATTCATTTTAGCCTTCTGCGCTCCAAATGCCAATGGTATATTTACCCCGACAGAAAATCCCATGAAGTCTCCTTTTGAATAAGGGCGTCGCTCTATATTATAAGGATTGAATCCTTTGATAACAGCCTGAATACTGGCACCCAATGATAACGTGGGCAGATAACCTCGCTTTTCAAGTTTCAACTGGCGATTTGCCACGTCAACATCTGCCTCTGCAAGCATCAGAAGAGGTGAATCTATAGATGGATTACTTTGAAAAATTGCTTTGTCATCAATAGAATCAACAGGCACGATTAACGTATCAGTGTTCACCCATTTCATCATCACGAGCTGCGCTGTGCGGAAGTCTCTTTCTGCGTTCATATTCTTTATCTCGTTTTCGCGCTTCAGTCGCTCTGCGTTCATCTTCTCCAATCTTCCTGTTTCGCCTGCTTTGAACTTAGCCACAGCCACACGGTTAAAGTCATTGTAAATACTATTCTGACGTGAATAGATATTAAGTACATCATGAGCATATAGCAAATCATAGAAGGCTTTGCTAACCTCACGTCTTAATTCGATTTCGTTTACAGCTAGTCTACTTTGCTCTACATCAGTCTGCGCTTTGAGCAATGACTTTCGTGCAGTGTAAACACTTGGAAGGGCAAAACTCTGGCTCACCGTAATTGCATTATCGGGACTACCTCCACTCGTCGGGTCCTGTGAAAGACTCACCGCTGTAGGGTCTAAATTAAAAGCAGTACCTTGCATGGCGCGAGTTCTCTCAACAGCTATCCGTGAACTTTGCAATGAGAGATTGCGTTCCGTTGCCAGTTTCAGGATTTCATTCAGAGTCATTCTGCGTTCCTGAGCTATCATGCTTTGCGCTATCGCCATCATGGCGAGTGCAATGATTATTATTCTTTTCATAACTATTTTTTCTTCCTTGAATATAGTTTATATATTGCCGGCAAAACTACTAGCGTGAGTATTGTGGCGATGATTAATCCTCCTATCACTACTGTTGCTAACGGACGCTGAACTTCTGCGCCGTCACCCGTAGATATTGCCATTGGCAGAAAACCGAGTGATGCTACAAGAGCCGTCATCAACACAGGACGAAGACGAAGCATGCATCCGTTTAGTATTCTTCGGTTGATGTCGGTTATTCCTTGGCGTTCAAACTCGTTAAACTGATTTATCAGTACGATACCATTTAGCACCACGACACCAAAGAGAGCAATAAATCCTACTCCTGCCGATATACTGAAAGGCATCCCTCTAACCCAAAGGGCGATAATACCACCAATAGCTGCAAGCGGTATTTCGGTGAATACAATCAGTACCTCACGCATACTTCGAAGAGTGATGAATAGCAGAAAGAGAATGATGACTAATGCCACAGGAACAGCAATAGATAGTTTAGCCTTTGCTTCCTTCAGATTCTCAAACTGACCACCATAGGTATAATGATACCCCGTAGGTAACTTCAATTCTGCATCCAGTTTATGTTCTATATCACTGATTGTACTTTCTACATCTCGCCCACGCACATTAAACCCTACATAGATTCGTCGCTGTCCTTCATCGTGGGTAATCTGCGACGGAGCACTCACATATTTTATTTCTGCTACCTGCGACAGCGGAACAGTACTTCCATCGGGCACTGTGAGCAAAAGATTCTGTAAGGTCTCCACATTGTCACGTATTTCTTTATTTAGTCGTAACACAATGTCGAATCGCTTGTCTTCCTCAAATACCGATCCCGCCGTTGCACCTGCGAAAGCTGATTGCAATGTATTGTTGGCTTCCTCTATTGATATACCATAAGCTGAAAGACGTGCACGATCATAAATCACTTGTAATTGTGGCAATCCCGATACTCGTTCAACAACTGGCGTGCCCACACCATCAACATTTGCAATCTCATTTGCCACATGCTTTGCTATACTCGCCAGTGAATCTATGTTATTACCATATATATTAATCGCCACATCTTGCTTCACGCCCGTTATCAGTTCATTGGTACGCATCTGTATCGGCTGCGACATTTCCACGTTCAGTCCATCAACCTTACTCATGGCTTCTTCCATCTTATCAGACAACTCAGCTTGAGTCTTTGCCGTAGTCCACTCGTCCTTTGGCTTTAGTGAAATCATCATGTCTGCACGTTCCACAGGCATTGGGTCTGTAGGTATTTCCGAACTACCTATACGTGTCACCACCTGTTTAACTTCAGGAAATCGCTTCTTTAATATCTTTTCTGCAGCAGTAGTCGACTCTATCATTTTCGTGAGTGATGTACCTTGCTTCATACTCAGTTCGGCACATAGATCGCCTTCCTCAAGATTAGGAATAAACTCACCACCCATCCTGCTGAATACTAGCAAAGCCACAGCCAACAATGCCACACCTGAAACGATTATAGCCTTACAGTGTTTCAGACTCTTTTCTACAATCGGATAATAGAATCGTTGAATAGCATGCATCATACGGTCAGAGAAATTCTCTTTATGACCGACTTTCTTTGATAGGAAAAGCGAACTGGCTACTGGAACATAGGTAAGCGATAGAATGAATGCGCCAAGCACAGCAAAGAATACCGTCATTGCCATCGGTCTGAACATCTTACCTTCGATGCCAACTAAAGTGAAGAGCGGAATATAAACCGTCATAATGATGATTTCACCAAAAGCGGCACTACTCATCATCTTTCCTGCGCTATGTGTCACCACCTTGTCCATGTCGGCTTGCGAGAGTCGCTTTCTGCCGAACTTCACCCCATGCGTGGCTACATAACTACTCACGCATTCCACGATTATGACAGCTCCGTCAACAATAATACCAAAATCCAGAGCACCCAGACTCATGAGGTTTCCACCCACGCCAAACGCCTTCATCATTCCAAAGGCAAACAGCATTGACAGTGGAATCACAGATGCTACGATCAGTCCTGCACGAGCATTACCAAGAAATAACACAAGGATGAACATCACGATTAATAATCCCTCTACAAGATTACGTGAAATCGTTGCCGTCACACGATCTACTAGTTGAGTTCTATCTATAAACGGTTCTATCACCAGCCCTTTTGGCAGAGTCTTCTGAATCTGTGCCATACGGGCTTTCACGTTTTTCATCACCT